>Ga0209200_1001208_pt1 | contig 26834 bp, 40 predicted proteins | sample AD_UKC033_MetaG_FD_184406 | JGI IMG/M metagenome (GOLD analysis project Ga0209200, IMG submission 184406) | Active sludge microbial communities of municipal wastewater-treating anaerobic digesters from USA - AD_UKC033_MetaG (SPAdes) (version 2) | ecosystem: Engineered > Bioreactor > Anaerobic >... | reverse complement strand
CCGCCTTCGCAAAGCACCATACGTTATAAGCAATGCCTTGCCCTCACGAATATGGCCGGAGCCACGGAGGGCTAATACTTCCGGCCATACCCACGCTTCAGCAAGGCAACGCACCGCGCCAACGCTCATGCCGACCCTTGCTGGCATAACAAGGGCTATAAAACATTGGCGCAGGAACGTGAGCATTTCAATCATAGTGCAGTGAGAAGAAATTTTAAATTAAATCCCCCACGCGCTTACGATAGTCCTTTACAACCATTGGCCAAGGTTCAATAATTGCCGTAGCTATAAATCTATCTCTATAGGCTTTTGCGTTTTCGTAACTTGAAAAAAGCGCAAAAGGCATCTGAGTTTCATCATAAGTTACAGCGTACCAATTTTCAGCAAGTACACCTACTGATTTAAGAGCTTCTAATTCTTCCGGTGTTAGTAATTTTCCCATCGCTATTTAATTTAAAATTTCAGTTCAGTATTTCAATATAAGTCCATCTTGGATGCGCCAACGATTTTATAGCCACGCTACGTTAGCCGCCATTTACCAACGCTTCCAGCCGAGCAGGGGTAGGGTTTTCAGCTTTTGTACCATAGTGGTACTTGACAATCTTTTTGCAACTAAAGTGCTTATAGCCTGTACGCAAATTCTGCCGCACCTGAACTACATACCATGAACAATCAAAGTAATACACTTCAACTACTGTCCATTTACTTAACTTCGGTACGCTTAGTTTAGCCGCAAAACGTTAGCAAACATTTAGTCAATACCACAACCTTCTTTAAAACAATCTTCACATTGATTAAGTCCGCTTTGTTTATTCCAATTTTCATCTAAAACTGGGAATTTTTTACCACTTTTTTCTTGTCCGCAAATGTCACATAAAAATAAACGTTTGCTAACAACAGGTATATTCAATTGCGGTTTTTGTGTTTCTTGTATCATTTTCTTTCGTATTTAAGTTATTACTATTTTTATATTTTTGTGCTTCGTAGTCCGCAACTAAAATATACCTGCGGACGTTAGCAGAAATAAAAAATGATAGCCCTTGTAACATTTGAGCCGAACAGGAATGGTATCTTCAAAGCCGCCCTTAAATTGATTGATTATTTCGTCCACGCTCAAATGAATATGGCTTAACGAAATGTAGTTCCGCTCTGGTTGAAAAGTTGCTGTTAGCTGCGGTGTATTTTTCTATTTCCGCACTAAACCCGCCATTTTTTACATCTGCTAACATACGCTTATTCCGGTTTTCGTTCTATTCTTTAACAACCGTCTTTCCATAAATCTTCTGGCTTTTTAGTTTACCGGACTTAATCCGCTTGTATGCCGCAGCAAGGCAAATACCTTCTTTTTTGGCAAATTCTTTAACTGTTATCCATTTCATGGCGGTAAAGTAAAAAAGATTCTACCGGATAACCTAAATATTTTTTAAGAAAAAGTTTAAAAAATTCTACCCGAACTATTGACATTGGTAGAAACTTTTCTACCTTTGCTTCATAATTGGTTGTCAGGGTTGACAGCCGCTAAACTAAAAAGCTATCAATTATGCAAACACTAACAGTTCCAATATTCGACACAGAGGGCGATGAGATAGGCGAGGAAGTTATCCCCTACGAAGAAGTAAGAGAGTTCTACGATACAGAAGTAGAGCGTAGAATAACGGTAGTAGAACTACAAGCCGAAACAAAGGCAGACAAGGAGTCAATTGAAGCGGCACTGGATTTAGTTTACGGGTATTTTAAATGGAGATTTAACTAATGCTACAACCAGCCACAGACCCAAAGGAGAAGTTAGAGGCCGAGCGCGAAACCGCTATCCTTGAGCTTTCAGTATTGTACGAGAAAGTAAAGCGTTACCAAAAATCCGGTGATGTCGGCAGTGAAAATAAAATTAGAGGAACTAAACAAATTTTTAAAATGACAATAACCGACACCTACTTAGTACGCCCACAAGAGCGTGAAATCTTTGAAGAAAATTGTAAAAAGTGCGATGTGAAAATCGTATCTTCGATAACAGAAAGCGCAGAGTACGATCTATATACCTTGCAAGGTTACCGTATTGGTGATTTTATAAGGCTTGGTTTTTTCATGGCACTCGATCAACTTAATCAAAAAAAATAAAACAATTTAAACCACAAAGCAATTATGACAGATTTCTTACCCGATGGTTACGAAGCACCGCAAGGCGGAAGTTCTTACCTCAAACTTCAACAAGGCGAAAACAAATTACGCATCCTTTCAAAACCTATAATTGGTTGGCTTGACTGGAAAGATAACAAGCCTTACCGGTTCCGGTTTAAAAACAAGCCAGAAAAACCTATGACTGATAAACCGATCCGGCACTTTTGGGCAATAGTTGTTTTTGACTATTGCGACAATCAAATAAAAATTTGGGAGTTTACACAATCAACCATTCAAAAGGCGATTGAAGAACTTGCAAAAAATGAAGATTGGGGTAGCCCTCACACTTACGATTTAAAGATCAGTAAAAAAGGTCAGGACAAAAACACGGAATATTCAGTAATGCCTTCGCCAAAGAAAGACATTACACCTGAAATAAAACAGGCAGCAAAAGATAAACCTATCCACCTGGAGGCTTTATTTGATGGCAAAGACCCTTTTGTTATTATCAATGGTGAGCAGACACAAATGATTTATGAATCCTTACCATTCTAACATGAACCAGGTTCCCGAAACACCCGTGCAGTTGTTAACCCTGATGGCTAACACCTCCACACAAATAGACGTATTTTCGGACGGTGTGATTCAGGCCGTGCAGGGGGGCGAAATAAACTCCCTCACCGTCTTAATTCAACTCCGTGCTATGGATAAGGCCAGTGAGCGCATTCTGAAAGAGATTGATTCAAACATAATGACCGAGGCGGCAAAATACCCCGGAAATAGTTTTGAATTCATGGGCAATAAAATTACCAAAGCCGAACATGGTACAAAATACGATTACAGCGTGTGTAATGACCCCATATTAAACGAATTGGTGGCCGAACAGGAAAAGATAGCGGCTAAAGTAAAAGCCCGTCAGGAGCGATTAAAATCGCAAACAGGGCCGGAAACAATTATCGACCCAAATACTGGTGAGGTTGTAACCATTTACCCTCCAACAAAGAAAAGTAAGTCCGGACTAAATGTATCAATACGTTAGGTTTATAGTAAAATGATGGAAGGTACATTGCTGCCTGTAATAGTTAGCAGCATAAGAAGCTTAAAAGACGGGTCAGTTTCCGTTACCGTAGAAACGCAAGAGTTAAGCCCAGCGAAAGCCGGGCAACTCTTTGAGCTTCGTAATAAAGTTTGCTTTGCCTATTTTTCAGCGAAGCAAATAGAGAACAATGAACGCACTTTGATTGATGCGTTAGACCCGGAACTAAAAGGCAAGACACCGGGCCAAAGATTACGCGCTGTTTTGTATCGTCTTTGGGAACAACAGCCAGAAGGATACAAAGATTCGGAAAGTCATTACCGCGCAAAGATGGAATCAATAATCGAAACCTTTAAATCTAACCTTGAATGAACTGGACACGCAACCACACAAAGGCTCTGATAGTAGCTATCATCTTTTGGCTTATCGTTTACGCAATGTTTATTATTTCAATTAAAAATTAAAGACTATGGGAATCTGGAAAACAAAAACATCTTCAATCGAAACAATCAAAGAGTTAGCGCACACGGGCGCGCTGATTGATCTAAAGCTTTCTTTCTCCGTTCGTTACTGGACGTGGATATATGTGGCAACTTTTAATCCTTATTAAAATGGTATCAGCAACATACAACCACGTTCACAAATTCGAGTTAACAATTAACCGAAGAAAGTATTACCACGAGTTAGAAGGGCCGCTAAAGCACTTCGCAAAGTTTTGGGGTATAGAAAAACCTTTAATTAAAGCGATATGAAACAAATCGAAAGACAGAAGCAAGCTATCCAGAATGATTTGATTTTAGGATTGAAGTTAAACTCATTCGAGGCTATCAAAAGGTACGGGTGTACTAAACTAAGTACGAGAGTTGGTGAGCTTGAGCGGGAGGGTAAACTTCCAAAAGTTACACGCGGATGGTTGAGTGTTAAAACCCGCTATTGCGACAAGGTAAAAATCAGGACTTATCAGATACCCTCTAAACTTGTAAAGAAATAACCATGAGCCGAAAAGCAAAATCAAGTTCTGGCGATAGTTCAAAGATGCACGACTACATCGCCAATGCAATAAAAGAAGGAGTTTCTCGCGACAACTGGCTAACCTCTAAGATTAAAAGAGTAGGCAATAAGGTTGAAGTGGTACAAATTTATTTGAAGCAGGTATGACCAAACTCACCCGATACCGATTAGCAAAAAACGCTGATTACTTCCTTCTGGCTTTAACTCTAACGTGGCCGTGGATAATCGCTATATCCTACTGTGTTTACTTTTGGATTAAGTATTGATATGAATTACCATAGGTGGACAAGGGAAGAGGAAGAGTTTCTAAAAGCTAAATATACAGCAATAGGCGATACTTATTTGGCCGAACTATTCAATCGTAATTTCCCAAAAGAAGTACATTACTGGACAAAAAAGCACATTGAAAAGAAGCGTAAACATCTCGGACTAAAACGAACAAAGGAACAGGAAAGCAATCTAAGAAAGTTGAACAACAAAGACGGAAGGCATTTTAAAGCATGGGACAAAAGAGGACGCGCAAAGGATGGCGAAATAAGAATCTGGAAAGACAGAAAGTATATAAAGCACAAAGGTAAATTTGTCTTATACAATCGACTAATTTCAAAAGCAAAAGCCGGTCAGGTTGCAAGGCAAACCCCATCAGGGGTAAAGGTTATCAGTAGGGCAGAACACGCGGTTACTAACAGGCGAATGTGGCAATCGTACACCCCTGAATTAAAAGAAACAGTAAAACTATTAAACCAATTAAAGAAACTTACGCATGGCAAAGAAAATTGAAGATTTGAGAGAAACTCTTTTTGATACAATAGAAGGCATTAAGGCCGGAAAGATTGATGTAGAGAAAGCAAAGGCGATTACAAATATCGCTCAGGTTATTGTTAACAGCGCAAAGGCAGAAGTTGATTTTTTAAAGAATGTTAGCCAGCAAGGCAATACCGGATTTATCGGGACTGCAAAAACGTTAAAGTAATGCTAACCCTCCTACACCCAGAAGCGCACGAAGTAACCAGCGCGGTAATAGTGCCGGAAGCTGGCGGCTTTAAAATCGTAGTAAATAAAGGTCCACTTCAAATAATAAAGTGGGCAAAGCAAGCCAATACTTCTATGGCTTTTTTTAGAAGAAACTTTGCGTTAACAAAATGTGAATGGAAAAGGTAACCGAACCAATCAACGCTCAGGTACTAAAGAAGCTGCGGCCTGAGATAGCCAAGATGCTAACCCAAATGAATGTAAAATACGCTGAGTACAAGGACGAAAGCGTGGTATTCCACTACTTAGATTTAAGTGTTACTATTCAGGTTAAGAGTAAGAGAAGATGAGGGTATTAGTAGGATGCGAGGAAAGTCAAGCGGTTTGCAAGGAGTTCCGAAAAAGAGGTCATGAGGCGTACTCATGCGATATTCAAGAATGTAGCGGAGGCCATCCTGAGTGGCATTTACAAATGGACGTATTTGAATCTATACAAATGGTAAAGCCTGATTTACTTATTGCCTTCCCGCCTTGTACTTTTATGAGTAAAGCTGGAGCAAGATGGATGCATGCAGGAGGAAAGATTAATTTGGAAAGACTTTCAAAAGCATTAAAGGCAAAACATTTTTTTATGATGTTACTAAATGCAGGTGTTGAGCGTATCGCAATCGAAAACCCTCAACCTTTAAAAATAGTTGCGCTGCCTCCAAATACTCAAACAATTCAGCCCTATCAATTTGGCGATCCTTACAGTAAGAAAACATTACTATGGTTGAAAAATCTCCCTGAATTGGTGCCGACTAAAATTTTATCAGAATATAAACCTTATCTCCCATCAAACACGGGGGGCGCAAAGCGAGGACAGAAATTCATGTATAAAAACATTAGTCAGAAAGATTCAAGCAAAACATTCCCCGGTATTGCAAAGGCTATGGCTGAACAATGGGGTTAAAAAAATTTGACTTTACCAACTGGGTAGAAGCGAAATTGATTTGTAATTTTCAGTACGTTTTATAATCTTTGTGGTGCGATTCCGGTATGAAAACATTAAAAACATCCCAACTTTCTGCATTGCCTTTTTCACCGTTCGGTGAAGCCGGATCGCCTTTGCGGGGGTTGGGTATTTTTTAATTATGGAACTTCTCTGGAAAAAATAAATCATTTAGAAATGGCTAAGTTTAGAAACGTTTCGGTAAAGTTTTGGAGCGATCCTTTTATAGAATCGCTAACGCCTGAAAAAAAGTACTTTTTTCTTTACCTGATAACCAATGAGCATTCAAGCCAGTGCGGTATTTACGAAATTAGCTTTAGGTCAATGGCTTTTGAAACTGGGTACAATCAGGAAACAATTGAGAAACTTGTACAGTTTTTTGAAAAGGCTGGTAAGATTAAGTACAGCCGAAAAACAAACGAGATTGCAATTAGGAATTTTGTAAAGCACAATCCGCAAGGCTCCCCAAAGGTAGCTGCATTTGTTCAAAAAGAGTTAAAACAAGTAAAAGATAGGCTATTGATACCCTATCTATACGCTACCGATACTGTATCGCAAGAAGAACAAGAAGAAGAAGAAACACAAGAAGAAGAACAAGAACAAAAAAAGAAAGAAGACCCGCTACGCGCTTTTTTGGATTTGCTTTCTGGTGATTTGAAAATTGCTTACGCTGAATGGATTCAATACCGTAAAGAATTGGGCAAAAAAATAACACCATCAACGGCAAAAAAACAGTTAAAATTTTTAGGGGGCCGCGACCCTGCGGTTTCTGTGGCGATTATAAATCAAAGCATAGAAAACGGATGGACAGGATTATTTGAATTAAAACAAAATGGAACTTCAAAAACTTCAAAACAAGAACAATCTACCGCAACTGCTGAATATCTCGCAAAGCACTACCGCGATAAACTTGCAGGAAAACAACTTTGAGGCGATTGTCATCTCAACCGGAAATGACATCCGGCATATACTCGACCGACCACCGATAGCCATGCTTTGTAAGGTCGTGGACAATTTCAGGCTTGAGATATTTTTAGCCACGCAGTTACAACGGTTACAAGCATCGGTAAACATAGACTCCCGCCTAAACCTGCAATCTGATCAGATTCCTATAATCGCGGAGGAGCTTATTAAAATGTTCCCACTTGAAAGCCTTGAGGACTTTGTGCTATGCTTTAGGCGCGGGTCTGTGGGCTTTTACGGGCAGATATTCAGGCTCGATGCCGCAGTCATAACCGAATGGATGGGTCGGTATCTTGAGGACAAGTACACTTATGTTGAGGCTGGGGTAAGGGATTCAAAAAAAGAAGAGGAACAAATACAAGTTAATTACGAGTATTTCAAAAAGCGACTGGAAGAAAAGCGCAAGGAAGAAGCAAGTTCGGCCGAAAGAAAACGGGAGGCTTCAATCCTCCACTTTGTCGATCGCGCTGGCAACGGCCGGAAAGCCTTTGATGTTCAGATTGAGGATGAAAACGGAAATCCAGTAGGAACCGTTGAAAACGTTTATGCTCCCGATTATGATACAGCAAAGAAAATAGTAATCAGGGCCATAGAGCAGGGAAAAATTAGATTTTAGCTCAAAACTGAAAACTGAAGGAAAACTAAAAACAGACTTTGAAATTAAAGGATTTTTAACCAGTTTTGTAAACTAAATGTTTCACGTGAAACGGTCGATTAATCAATATTTTTTCAATGGCAGGTAAGGGAGGCGCAATACCGGGCGCAGGACGTAAATCTAAGGCCGAGGAACTAAAGGTAGCTAATCAGGCGGTCTCAGCTATTACCCAAAAATACGGGTCTCCTGAAGCGGGATTTAAGGCCCTATTGGATTCAGGTGAAGCAAGCCTAATTAAGTGGGTGTTTGAACATGCCTACGGAAAGCCACAGGATAAAGTAGACGTAACTACTAACGGTAAATCACTACCAACCTCTAAAGAAATTGTTTTCAGACGATACGATAACTCTTGAGTTCGGGGAGATATACGAACCACTATTTACAACAAAGGCCCGTTACATAGACTTATGGGGCGGAAGGGGCCGGGGAGGATCGTTTACAGCCACTCAGTACTTTTTACACCTTATAACTCAACCAGAATATTTTAGGGGTTATTTCATGCGTGAAATAGCCGGAGACGTTCGGGAATCATTATGGCGGGATTTTAAAGACCGGATTGAAGAATCAGAACTTAGCGAGCAGTTTGATTTGAATGAATCCACGATGACGGCCGTTTTTAAGGCCACAGGAAACACGGTACTATCCAGAGGATTTAAGAAGTCCAGCGGAAACCGGACAGCAAAACTTAAATCATTAGCAGGGGCTACTCACGTAATAATCGAAGAAAGCGAGGAAATTTCAGAGGAAGATTTCAGGCAGCTTGACGATACCCTAAGGACAAAGAAGTCAGAGAATATCCAGATCATCCGTATTTTCAACCCGCCATCAAAAAACCACTGGCTTTGGAGGCGTTGGTATAATTTAGTGCCTGCACCAAAAGACGGCTACTATCGGGCCGTTCCGAAACAAGACCCGCAATTACTTTCGATTCACTCCACGTACTTAGACAATCTCCAGAACATCCATAAGTCAAGCCTTGAAACATGGTCAGGCTACGAAATTACCGACCCTGATTATTACTACACAATCATTCAGGGGCTAATAAGCGAAGGCGTGCGAGGCCGGATTTACAAACACTTCCAGCCGGTTAAGTCCATGCCTAACGAATACCCTAAATTCTACGGGTTAGATTGGGGATGGAATGATCCGGTGGCGCTGGTGGAATGTGAGAACCATAACAAGAAAATCTGGCTTAATGAACTTGTCTACCAGTCAGGCATCACAAACGATGAGCTTTCAACCCGGATGGCAGAATTAGGCATAAGCCGAACCGCTCCAATTTATGCCGATTCAGCCGAGCCGAAAGATATTGAGCAAATGAAACGGCTTGGATGGAATGTGAAGGCCAGCGTTAAGGGTGCCGATTCTGTACGGAATGGGATAAAGTTTTTACAACAAATGGAAGTTTTTGTGACTGAGAATAGTTTAAATTTGTGGAAGGAATCAGAAAACTACCGATGGCGTTTAGATCAATACAAAAAGCCAACAGACGAGCCGGAAGACAAAGACAATCACTTAATGGACGCAATCAGGTACGCAACGGACAAGATTAAGAAGCCAAGCGGATTACGGATAATATGATTGAAAAACAAGGCAGCCTATTGGTCCTTTTATAAGCCAGACATTAACCCTAACTTTGTTAACATTCTGGATTTAAAGGAACTGTTTGAGTATGTTAAACTGCCCAAAGAATTACTTAACCTTAAACTAAATAGCCTTAACCCTGAAAGGCTCAGGCAAGATGGCGATCACTTTTTTTTGCTAATAAAATTTGAAGATGGAACAATACACCAGACAACCCTCACTAACCAGAAGCCAGAAAATTAAAGGCTTTCTTTGGATTATGTTTATTTTTTCAATCGGCTTACCCTTGTTGGGTATTGTTTGCCGGGTTGCTTGGTGGTTTTTTAAATTAGGCTATGAGGTTTTCTATATTCTCTAACAAAGGCAACCGAGATTTAAAACTCCCTGACACATGGGAGACTTTGCCCACGTCTAAGTATCAGCAGCTTTCGGGTGAATGGGATGGCAGGGATATTGTTAAGGCCTTCTCGATCCTTTCCGGTATTCCTTTTAAGAATCTGTTTGAAACTAAAGACCCAGAACTTGAGGCCCAGCTAACACTGGCAACCTCATTTCTTTTTTCGCAGCCCCAAAAGTTCAAAGAGCAAAAAACTCCCGATTGGTTTTACTACGATGGCCGAAAGTTTAAGGTCAAAGATTTAAGCCTATCAATAGGCCAATCAATCCACGTTAGACAAAAGTTAGAAACCTGCAAAGCCTATGACGAGGCTATAAGTTACGCCATCGCGGTAAGCCTTCAGCCGCAATTAGACGGGGAATTTGATATTGACAAAGCCAACCACTTAGAAACATTTATAGCCGAACTTCCAATTACTCAGACTTACGCGGTAGGTTTTTTTTTGCTAAAACCATTAATGAGGCTTGGGAAAATTACTTCAAACAGATGGAGCCTTTTGAAGACCCTGTTAGTTCAGGTCTTGTTGAAAAGAGGAAAAATACGGCTATTCTGGCAAAGGTTGAGAGGCTTGAGCCGTTCAGGTACTTAGATTTAATCGGGGATTTTGCAGAAAGATTTGGTTTAGACCCTGATTATGTTTATAAAAAAAGTAAATTTGACACCGTAACCGCGTTTCATGTGAACTGGAAAGAAAAGCGGGAGTTTGAAGAAAGGTATATGGAGTGGGATAAGATGCTAAACCAGCAACCAAAATGATAACCTATTACACCGAAGAAGATTTAGTAAAGTTTGGGCAATTCCTTTTATCAGAGGAAAGAACAAACAGAATCTTAACTAATTATAACGAGGGAGACCCAGTTACAAAAGAGGAAAGATTAAGAGAGGTTTACCATGCTGACATTTCAAACTGGAAAGAAAAGCAATGACAATTCACGAGGCCATAGAGCAAGAGATCGGGAACCTAACGACAGCCACAAGGTACGAATATGCCGACCTTGAGGAAGCCAACGCGACTATTTTTGACAAGATCACAAGCGGCTCGTTTCCAGTGTGTTTAGTTTTCCCATTCGATATTTCAGATAACCGCGAAGACGGGTTAGTAAGCTCCGCTGAAATAAACGCTCTTTTCCTTACCAGAGCTAACCAGCCCACAATCGACAAGCCGCAAAGCGAAATTGAATCTGAATTAGTTGCCCCCATGAGGGCTTTATCAAGAGAGTTTATAAACCGACTTGACGAGAACGAAATTATTGACGGGGATGGTATTAGTTCTGTCGTTCACCGTTCAGCACATCAGCCGGTAGGAGATGCTCACCTTTATGGATGTTGGTCAGTGTTCACAGTTAACTTCACCGAGGATTTAGGCCGGTGCTTACCACATTGATTATGCAAAAAGAAGACATAAAAATAACTAAGGAAAAATTGACGGAAGTTTTGAACTCACTGCCAGAAAGCTTTTTGGGTGGATTAATTTTGAATGGGACTCCGAACTTGAAGATTGGGTTTTGTTGATTAAAAAATGAACGCCCAGCCTCTCATATCGGAACTACTGGACGGCATAAAGAAAGTCTATCAAGACCGCCAAAAAGAACAGGGCATACGCTCTTCTGGTAAGTCAGCCGATAGCCTTAGAACTGAATCAAACGAATCAAGCGGAAAGCTTTACGGGGCTAAGTATTTCTACCAGCAAAAGTTCGGACGCAAGCCGGGCAAGTTTCCGCCCATAAGCGACATACTGGACTGGATAAGGTCAAAAGGAATTACCCCGCGAGACACCAAAACAAGCGAAAGGCAATTGGCTTTTTTGTTTGCCCGTAAGATCGCACAGAAAGGAACGGACGTGTTTCAACGAAAGCGCGAAGGATTGGAAGTTGAGCAACAGGTAGAGGAACTGGTAAAGGAGTTTAGATCAAAATTGAACGAAGGATTTAAGGCAGAGATAAAAGCAAGTTTTTAATTTTTTTTTGAATCAGTATATTTGTGTAACCGAATAAACGATAGATATGAGAAAAACAACCTTCGATAGCTTCATGCAAAAAAACTATAAATACCTATGCAGCCAACAGTAACAGCAAGGCCAGCCGATTGGGCCGGAACATCTGGGCCAATACTTTATAAACTAACCTCCACAAATTACACAAAGGAAGGTTATAGGCTTGAGGTAGAAATATGGAATAATGTGGCTGCCACTAAAATTGCGGATGCGGTTTATTATCCCGATTCTTCCGGTAATCTTGTATGCAATGTTAGCGTATTCTTAAAAACAAGTCTTGTTAATAACTCAGACTTGACATCCTCTGATGTAACTTATACGGATAACAACTGGGTAAACTACTACATCAAGTATCAGGAGGTTTGGTCTGCCGGTAGTGAAACTCAGGTAAACGACTCAGCTAATGATATGTTCGCTGTTTACGGTGGTCTTCAAATTGGCTCAACAAACAATCTGGACGCTTACGTTACAGCCGGAACCAGTAAGAAGTTTCTCACACTGATGGATAGATGGAGGGCTGTTAAAAACTACCCTTTTACTTTTTCATTCATAAATGGCGAAAGGCTTACAGTTGTCAGAAAGCAAGCCGGATCAACTTTAACCACCACAAACACAACACTAACAGGAACAGCGGTAAGGCGCGGCAAACACAAAGAAACTGGTGACGCTGACACTTTAGAAATAAGACTTAGGAACGCGGCACTAAGCTCTGACGAATCAGTAACAATGATTTGTGATGTAGTGGAACAGTGCAACAATACAATAGTACTTCAGTGGAAAAACTCTTTAGGCGGAGATGAATGTTTCCCATTCCAGATTAACCAAGAATATACTTGGAACTACTCTAACAAGAAAGCCAAAAGACTAACACTGTTTGCTGAAGGACTTACTCTGAATCAGTGGGAGGTTATTCAGGGACTAAACACCATAGGCGAAATATACAAGATTAATATTGTTGAAATGACAACAGCACTAAACCGTACATATGACAAAGTAGGGCAGTCTGTTAACATCTTGAATTCAGACGGAACCAAAACAGGAGTAGTAGTTATTTCACAAGCTAACAACACTCAGACCAAACAGATAAAGCACTCGGCAGTAGTTACAATAGAATACCCTGAGTTGCTATTACAATGACCACCATCACAGTAAATAATCAAACAGTTGACCTTATACCCGAAAAGGTGGCGATAACTATTTCAAGAATAGAGATAGGAGACCTAACAAAAAGATTTATAAATTATACAAACTCATTCAAGATTCCTAAGACAGTAAATAACTCAAGAATTTTTGGGTTCCCTTTTGAAGAGAGTAATACATCTTTCCCGTATACAATTAACAGCGCTTCCTTATATATTGATGGCATTCCGTTAATACTAAACGGAATCATGATATTAAGGTCAAATGATGTGTATTTCAATGTTAATATTTACGAACAAGATTACGACTACTTCAGTTCAATTGAAGGGTTATTAATAAGGGACATTAACCCGATAGCTGACTCTTCATGGGAACCTCCATATATTGACACTCGCAGAATTGCAACTGACGATATTGTTTCACCGATAGTGAATTGGGGAAAGCCTGGAGGAATATACCAGCAAAACTTTTATCTACCCTGTTTTTACTATCACTCAATTATAAAAAAAATACTGGAATACACGGGCCTTAGTTTGTCTGGCTCAATACTTACTGACAATAGATTTACCGACCTCGTAATCCCGTTTTGTGGTGAGTTTTTATACCCCGAAACACTAACCAATGGTGCCTCTGGAAAAGCAACAATCGGAGGGATTTCAATACCAGACCTAAACGCTGGTGATGGTGATGTTAAAATTCCGCTTATTGCCGCAGAGTACGGTGATGATAATTTTGATTTTACTAATAATGAATTTGATTCGGCTGGTTGGCTAACATATAAAATAGACGTGTCTGTAGACTTGTCAGGAATAACATGGGGTGATGGTACAATTATAACAATAAAACTACACGTTAGCGCTTTCGTTGTAGACTCTGAAGTAATAACAACCCCGACAGCATCAGGGAACGTTGCAATAACGTATACCGGAAGCCTATTGCCAACTGATTATGTCTTTATAACAATATCAAGCAACGCAACAATAGGGGACGCGGTTACTATTGACCCAACGTCTTATATAAGAATGACATCATCAAGAGTTGTAGATAGGTCAAGCGTAAAATGGAACAGTTTATGGATTGATGTTTCTTGTAAAGATTTAGTTAAAGATTTTTTTGTAAGGTTTGGGATAATCCCTTTTGTGTACGGAGGGAATCTTATTTTAAAAACCATTGAAGAAATAATAAGCGACCGGGCTAATGCTTTAGATTGGTCTGATAAATTAGTTGAAATAGATTCAATAAGTTTTGACTCCGGGTACTCTCAGCATAATAAATTCAAGTATAAAGACTCTGAATTTGTATTAGATGAAACTCTTGGGTCAGGAGAAATCCTGATAACAAACGAAACATTGCCTCTAAGTAAGGATATTTTTATCTCCCCTTTTGAAAACACCACAACAGAAATTACAGATGGCTACAACGTGGCAACAGTACCAGTGTACAACCAAGACTCTACGGATATTGAAGTATTTGCTGAAACACCAAAACTAAAACTGCTTACCCTAAAAGACAGAACAAACGAGGCGGCTGTTACATTTTATGTTACGCCAAGAACTGACTACAAGTTAGCTTATTTTATAGATCAAGATCAACCAAAAGACACTGGATGGCAATACTTCATCAATGAATTTTATAATTCATTCTCCGCGAGTTTGCAGAAAAGCAAGATGATAACAAAAAAATTTAATCTAAGGCCTGTGGACATATACAACTACAACCCGCATAAGATTATTTGGGATGGAAAGGGGTATTACTTGGTCATCAAGATCATAAATTATATGGACGGGAAATTAACAAGTGTTGATTTAATGAAGTTGTGATGGAGGAAGAAATAATTTACAAGGTAGAAGTACAAGGGGTTACATCTATCGAAAGTTTAACAAAGGCAAATAAAGAACTTCGCGAGGAGCGCAAGAAGTTAGACCTTGAAACAGCAGAAGGCCAGAAAAGAGTTAAGGACATCAACGCACAGCTTGATGCTAACACCAACAAGATTAAAGAAAACGTAAGTGCGTTAGAAAAACAACGGCTAAACATTGGTAATTATCAATCAGCGTTAGATAGAGTTATTCCGGGATTCTCAGGGTTTACACAAGGAATACAAAGCGCAACAACCGCGAGTAAGGCGTTAATCGCTACTCCATTGGGGGCGATACTGGCAGCAGTGGCAGTTGTGTTAGGGGTTGTTGTTGCGGCCCTGAAAAAGTCTGAGCCTGTTCTTGATTTCTTCGAAAACATTATAACACAGATAACCGCAAACATAGATTTCCTTTTAACCAACCTTGATAAGTTAGGCTCTATACTTTACGATCTTGCTACGTTCAATATATCGGGAGCGATCGACAAGGTTAAAGGATTAACTCAGGAAATGATCGCGGTGGCCCGTGCTGCTCAGTTGTACTTAGATATTTTGCGAGAACTTGAAGATGAACAGGCATTATTTACGGTATCAAGCGCACAACAAGAAAACCAGATCAAGGCTTTAGTAATAGCTTCTAAAAATCGAAACCTGACTTTCGATGAGCAAAGGGAAAAGATAAAAGAAGCCCTAACTCTTGAGCGTCAACTCACAGAGCAGAAAATAGAATTAGCCAGAAAGGAAGAAGTTGCCAGAATAAAACAAATTGCACAAAGCGAGGGAGACAGGCAGAGAGAAAATGAAACATTCGATGAGTTTGTAAATAGGTTATTGAGAGAGGAAAAACTAACAGGAGAGCAGAAAAAACAGGTAGCCGAATTAAGCGCGGCCCGTATTAAAGCAGAATCTGAATCATTAGCGTTTAGAGAGAAGGCGGCTAATATGATTGCGGCTATTGATGACAAAGAAACAGCAGCCAATGAAAAAAGAATAGCGCAATCTCAAAAGGAACAAGAGGAAATAATAAAAAAGGCTCAGATAATGAATGATGTTTCTGATGCTGAGGACACCTTGCTGACAAGAGAGATAGAAAGGCAAGAGGTTAGGTTAACACTTACAAAAAGCTTTAACGAATCAATTGCCGGAATAAATCAAAAGTTTGTTGATGATGAGAAAAGCAGAAAACAACAAGAGGCAAAGAATTTCGAGCTTTACGAAAATCAAAAATTACAGACTCAGAGAATTGTTTTAAATGGTTTAAGTCAAGGTCTACGGGCTTTTGGGATTGAGTCAAAATTGATAAACTCTGCCATCGCTACGGCTAACACTTTTTTGGGGGTCACAGAAATTTTAAAAGCCCCAACGGCCCCATTTGTTGAACCGTTTGCATCAATAGTAAGGGGCGTTCAAATAGCAACAACTCTGGCAACCGGGTTGGGTGCGGTGGCAAAAATTAATAATGTGAGCTTTGCTGCTGGCGGTGGTGACTTCTTTACCAAAGGGCCAACAATGTTGGTTGTTGGTGACAATCCGGGTGGCGTTGAGAGAGTTACGGTTGAGCCAATATCAGGACGAGGTAAGACCAGATTAAACGGAAACCTTATACAGGCTGCTGGTGGCGTAAACTTTACGGCTATAGGAGATGCCGCAACAAAGTCTGAATCGTCATTAGGATTATCATCATTTTTAGATGGCTTAAGGGAGATGCCGATAGTTGTTACGGTTGAGGATATAAACACAGGCCAATCAAGGGTGGCCTCTGTAGTTAGTAGAGCAAATATAGTATGACGCTACTCGAATACCACAAAGAAGGGGTAATAAAGGATTTGTTTAATAAGGGGATTATCTCTATCAATCACATTACTTATTTCAGGTACTACGAAGTTTATCAAGCTTACAAAGCAAAAGGGATGTCAAATAATAAAGCGTATCAATGTGCTTCGGATGAGTGTGGTTGCAGTGAGATAACGATCAGGAAGGCTGTAAGAGTCGTAACCAACTAAACAATTACCTTTAGTATATTCGTTAAAGCGATTATACAAATTTGCTTCCGTGATAGCAAAAATCAATATTCACGGTCAGATAGGCCCGTCGTCAGTTGACGAAGCAGGGCTATTCCATAAAGGCGTTCAGCTTTTGGACGTAATTGAACAAGTGCCGCCAGACGCTACCGAGTTTGAAGTATCAATTAACTCACCGGGCGGATATGTAGACATCGGTGACGATATTTACAATTACCTCAACTCACTCAAGAAAAAAGGCAAAGTAACAACTATACAAGACGGCTTAGTTGGTTCTATTGCTACCAAGATATTTTTAGCCGGTGACGAGCGTCTTGTAGATGATCGTTTCCAGTTCTGGATTCACAACCCTTTCAAAGAAAATGTAAGCGGAGATTCGGACGATCTTATGGCGATGGCCAAAGGTTTAGAAGCCACCGAAACAGAGTTGCGTCAGTTCTACATGGGCTTTACAAAGATTGACGAAAGCGGATTGGATGCTTTAATGAAAGTCGAAACCGGACTAACAGCAGATCAGTGTATAAAATTTGGATTTGCAACCGGTAAAAAATCAGTACCAGTTTTAAACATAATCAAACCTACAATGAAAGAAGAAAAAAGTTTTATGGAACACGTAAAGGCATTCTTTACGGATAAGCCTAAAGGCGTTCAGCCAAAGGCTCAGGTTCCCGGAAATCATGCACAAAAAAGTATGGTGGTAAACCTTGCTGATGGTGCCGGTAGTTTTTGGGTAGAGGGCGAAGGAGTTGCCGAAGGTGTTGCCGCTTTCTTGTTAGACGAAGCCGGACAGCCAACATCTCAATCACTTGCTGATGGAGATTACGCCCTTGAAGACGGCTCAGTTATCTCGGTAATGGGTGGTAAGGTTGCAAAACTTACAGCCAAACAAGCAGAGATTCCAATGGAAGACGAAGAAGAAATGATCCCTAAATCGCAAGTGGAGGCAATGGTAAAATCAGCAGTTGAGCAAGCCCTTGCTCCTAAACTTGCTGAATTTGAAAAAGAAAAAGAATCGGCCATCATGGCTTTAAAGAAGAGCGCACGTATCGGAGTTCAGCCTACAAAAGCGGCTCTTGGATTACCAGACAATCAGCCGAAAGGCCGCACCATCGCCAGCGTAATGCGCGACAAAAGAGAAGAAAGAAGTAAACAACTTAACAAAAACTAACAATGGCAAGTCCAGTATTTTCATCCAATTACAATGGTGACGTATTAGATTATATCATCCAAGAATCCGTTTTGGGATTGCAAGCCGTTGAGAAAGGTTCGATCTATGCCATTGAAAACGTTTCTGAGAAAATCAGCATCGCGAAAATGGTTGCAAGCTCCAACCCTATCGGCAACCGAGAAGCAATGCCAACCACAAAGACCGCTACCGTAACATGGTCAGAGGCAACGCTTGAGCCTAAGGATATGATGGTTTACATTCCGGACATCAACCCGCGTCTTTTTGAAAGCGCATGGAGAGAGTTTCAACCTAAAGGCGCATTGCCTGACAAAATTCTCGATCCAAACATTCAAAAAGTGTTTGCGGATGTTGTGTTAAAGCAAATCCAAAATCAATTAGGCCGCTTGGTATGGCAAGGCAGTACAGCGTTAGCGTCAACAAATCCACTGAGATTCTTTGACGGATACATTACCCGCGCCCATGCTTCCGGCTCAAACATTGATGTTCCTAACGTGGGCGCAATCTCTGCGTCTAACGTACTTGCAATTTTGGAAGACTGTAACAACTACGTGCCGGATGCTTTGTTTGAAGACCCTGATATGGTTTTCCACATGAGTACCACCACTTACAGATTGTACCAAGAAGCCTTGAGAGCAACAACTTACAAAGGTCTTGAGTATCAATCAGGGGCAGCAGGACAGTTTGCAGGTCGCGAAATCAGACATTACAGCGGATTCCCTAACAACGTAATCCTTGTTTGTAAGGCAACCACCGGCACAGATTCAAACCTGTATCTGGCTACTGACAAAGTACGCGATGCTGAAAACTTGGTGATTGGAAAACTTCGTCCAGAAGGTGAGCCTTATTTCTTGAAGGCTTTGTTCAAAATGGACACAGCATTCTCAATTGACAGCGAATCAGTTTATTACATCGGTTCTTAATTTTAAAACAACATGGCAACAGCAATCACAAACTCAGTAGGCAATCAAGTCGCTGATAATAATGCATACGAAAGCAAAGGCCGTAAGTCTGTAGACCAGGCTTACGCAGCCACCTCTATTCCGTTATTTGCAACGGGTGCCGCACTTCAGATTTTCAATTACGCTCAGTTAACTGGCGCAATGACGATCAACGCAGGAACGACCGTTTCAAGGCTTACGCAATGGGATGAAGTCATATTCGTTTTTGAAGTTGACGGAACACAGCGGGTAGTAACTTTTGGAACCAACTTCGTTTCATCTGGAACGGTTACAATTCCGGCTAACAAAGGAGCAACTGTAAGATGTTTGTACGATGGTACAAACCTGAGAGTAATGTCACGTGAAATCTACGCTTAATGAGTTGCGGTAAAATAACATTAGGATCGAGCGTTGATTGTACCAACCCTTTGAGGGCTGGTACAATGCCGCGCTTGTTTTTGTTCAACTATGAAGATGTTACAGCGGTAACCGAATCATCTTCTACGCCTAATCTTTTAACCGCGTTAACACTTGCTTCCAATACGGTTGGATATGTGTTCGAGGGCTTTAAACAAGATGTTAAACCTACTCAGGAGATAATTGCACCTTCAAATGGGTTGAATCAGTTTAAGCATTCGGTAAACTTTTTAGTTTACAACATTGACCAGCTTCAAAAGAACAACATCCAGCGTTTAGCAAAAGGCAAGTTTATTGCCGTTGTGGAGAACAAAGGAAAGACATCCAACTCTTTTGAAGTTTACGGTTTAGGATCAGGATTAGAAATTGTTCCGGGTGTGGCCCGTGATTCATTCGCCAACGGTGGCGGGTATTTAATTACCCTTGCCACTTCAGATGTTGAGTTTGAAACCAAGCTACCTCAGACAATATTCAGCACAGATTACGATACTACTAAGGCATTGATTGAGGAGTATGCAGGATTGCCTACGGTAACAATTATCAGTGACCTTGCCTTGCAAGTAGCTGGTGGAGATACTGAGACAATTACAGGTACTAACTTCTACGGTAACGGTGCATCGAGCGCGGTTCTTTCTGTTCAGTGGGTTAACCAGAATACCGGTGCGCTCACAACTCAGACAAGCGTTACGGTTGCAAGCGATACCAGCATTACCTTTACCTCCGTTGCACTGGTGGCCGGGCCTTACAAGCTACGGGTTACCACAACACGAGGTTACGCGGACTCTGTTCAGACAGCACTTTGCGCTTAGTATTTATGAATTAAAAAATAAAGGCAGGGAAAAATATACCCTGCCTTTTTTATAAATTTACATCATGGCAAAGAAAAAAGAACAACCTTCAGAATCAGAAGTTACAATGAAAAACCCTGATCAGGTTCTTAACTTTGATCGGATAGGTATGGTTATAACGAAAGATAACCTAACTTTAGAACGTTACAACAAGCTAATTTCAATTAGCCCCTCTTTTAGTCAATACTTTAACTTAAAAACTAAAACTAATGAAGTGGAAACCAAAGAATGACACATGCGGAGTGCCAGGTAAGGGGTTTATCAAAGCAGAATCTTTTTCACAAGAAGATGAAGACGCTTTAATTGCTCGTGCTAAAAACAGAAAGATTAATGTAAACGTATTCATGCTTAATGCTGGATTTAAGCCGGTAGCGGAAGACGGTCAGCTTGAAATTACAGAAGCTCAGGAAGAAGAGCCATTGAAAAGAAAGCGCAGAACTAAAGAAGAAATCGAGGCCGATAAAGCCAAAGAATAATGAATGTATTTGTCCAGCGATACGACCCGGACATTAAGCGTTTAAGAACTTTTGTAGACCGCTCAGAAGGAATACAATGGTACACGCATAATAACCTATACCCTCAGATTGTTGAGGCTATACGGGATCGCTCTTACACGATAAAGTCAGCTTGTGATCGGTTACAGAAGTTTCTTAGAGGGGAAGGGTTTGAAGACCCGTCACTTGCTGGCCTTATTGTAAATGATAAGGGACAATCCCTTCAAGATATTTTAAGAATGGCCACAATAGACGCGGCTACTTATTCAGGTTCGTTTGTTGTACATCTTGGCGTTAATCTTTTGGGTGAGTACAATAATATTTCCGTCTGGCCTTTGTCTTATTGGAGGTTTGGACTTCCTGATGATAATGGGGATATTTTTGATTATAAATATAATTCCAATTGGGAGCAAGACCCATACAAAGAAATCAGTTACGCCAAAAGGATTTTAGAATATCCTAAATTCAATCCAGATAAAGAATACATTCGGGAGTGTATTGAGAATGGAGATTACAGAGGGCAGGTGCTTTACGTTACACCTCTGGAAGATCAATACCCTATGGCTACTTTTGACAGCGTATTAGATCAAGGCCAAACTCAGGAAGAGATAGGTATATTCAGACTTGCATCAATTCAAAACGGATTGAATGCTGGAGCTATTTTTAGTTACCCCGGAAAGTTCGAGGACACCACCAAAGAAAGACAGTTCAAAGAAAGTTTGAACGAGTTTAAGGGCGGACACGGTGCTAACTCGATTATGGTAATAGAAGATGAAAGCGGATTGAAGAAAGCCGAAGACATGATTACCCCTTTAACTATTGCGAACAATGACAAAATACACGAGTTCATTTCAAAGGACGATAAGAACGCCATCATGGAAGCCTTTGCAATGCCTAAAGGTATTTTAGGGGTGCTTCCTGAAACCGGAATGTTTAATCAGCAGCAATTAGAAGAGGAGTACTACTATTACAACACGATCACAAGAGATTACCGGACTGATATTTCAAACGCCTTTAAAAAGATATTTGCAAACTGGCATCAACCGATTCAGAGTGATTTCAAGATTAAAGAATTGAAGTACGGGCCACAAACCATAACGAGTGCAACAACGGAACAGGCATCAGTAAACGACAATTTGAAAAACCTTACCGGTAAACAATTGCAGAACATTCAAAGGGTGGTAAGAAAGTACAATAAAGGGGAATTAACATTTGCCGCAGCTTCTCAGTTGCTTAAAAATGGTTACTCATTAACAGATAAAGACGTAAACGACTGGCTTGTAGAAGATGGAGAAGAGATGCCTGATAACGTTAAATGATCTCAAGTTTTTAAGGCCAACGGCTGAACTTGATGGGGTGAGATATGAGCCTTACTGTTTAGAGTCTCAAGATCAAGACCTTCGCCCTGTGCTGGGGGATGGGCTGTTTTACGATCTTATGAATAAATTCCACGTTACCGGGGATGCAATGTATACCCCCTATCAGGAACTAATCAACGGAAAGGCTTACTCGTACAACGGGCAAACAATTTACTTCGATGGTATTAAACCGATGTTGGGTTATTTTACTTTAGCAAGATTAATCCAAAATCACTCGACAAATATTACGAGGTTTGGTGTAGTAACTAAAGTAACTCAACAATCACAACCTGTTGACGCTCAAACTGTTAGGCAAGTTGTTAACGAGTTGAGAAGCAACGCACAGACGTACATTAACCAAGCAAAACAGTTTTTACTTCACAACCAGACTACTTATACGCTTTATATAGGAAGCGATAATTCAGGGAATACTTCATTTAGAATTTTAAAAGGATAAATTATATGAAAAGACTAATTTTTGTTGTTTTACTGTTTGCCGGATTTAATTCTTTCGGCCAAATAGAAGTTTCTCACAATCACTTTATGATTGATTCTGTGGGAACTACATCTGTACAGAAGGTAACAATTACCGCAAGAAGAATACCTACTTACATTGACGCAATAATTTACACGGCATCAGGCAATTCAAGCACCGTAAGAATTAACGACCAGAGTACGGTAATGTTTGATGCTGCGCCTATTGCCCCAGACAAACTACGCCCGTTAAGAATTGTTAACGGTGTGTTTTGGATAAAACTTGAAAACGCTAATGACGTTATCCATATTTTCTGGTGAAAACTTACAAGACATATCGCGGGGCCGAATTAAACATTGAGGCTTATAAAGGTAAGAGCTCTATCGACTATGAGATAGAAGTAACTTTTGATGATGGCAGTCCGTACGACCTTACCATTTACGACCCGATTACTTGTAAAGTATTTTATCGAAAAGGATTCACCGAAATATTTTCACCCACGATTACAACAAGTGATAACGTGGTTATACTTAATCTGACAGTTGCACAGACCGTACTACTTCAGCAAAGAGAATACTACTATGAGATTTACGGGGTAATCGGGAGCGAGCAGGAGTTAATCACTTACGGAATTTTTAAAGTATCATGAGGGTAAAAGTATCTGGCGGGTCTGGCGTGTCACAAAGGGGAACGTTTAGAATTAATAACGGAGCCTTAAGAATTATTGGCAATTGGGAAGGAAATACAAACGCAGTACCGACAGGAACCATTCTAAAGGGATACGCTTACAATTGTGTGTCTTCCACTACTACTTTATTCGGGCCAGACGGTGGCATAATCCCAGTTGGTGCTATGTTATTGGCTTTGGTTGATAATCCCGGAAGCAACCCCGGAGACCAAACTAAGTGGCGAGTGTTCTATTAAAATTTTGACAAATGAAACTAACAGCATTCCTATTATTTATTTCCGTTACTTGCTTTGGGCAATTTACAAAGCCACAGCTTTATAATAACATAAACACATCAATAAGATCAGGGAGATACCTACCTAAACAGGTGGCTTCACTTCTTGATTCTATTGTGGCAACCATGAATACCGGTGGCGGCTCCGTTGCCTGGGGAGATATTACCGGTAAGCCAAACTTTGATTCGTTGTATTGGAAAACGGCAGACACCACATACCTGACAGGTAATACCTTTATAAATGGTGGTGGTTTTAAAACCGAACAATTGTGGGATTCTACCCGGCTCTACACTAATTATTTTTCTTTGAATAGAGATACCACAGGAATGTATGGAAACTTTAACATTCAGCAGCTGGATGATTTTGGAAACGGGGTTCGGTTGGAGTATGACAACCGCCATAATTTTTATGGTTTATTTCGATTTGATATAACGGATGGAGGTACTAACGTTGCTAATGTTTCCTTACGTAATGACATTGCAGGGGGACAAGGGAGTATAACAATAGGTGCCGGTGATGAACTAATTCTATCAGCCGGGAATCTTTCCAATACATCAATCAGTGCGGGTAATTTTGGCGGGGATATTAATTTGAACACGATTAACAGTGGGGCGGTTAATTTCAATACTGGAGCCGTTGACATTTTCTATAACACCGATGCGGTCTCTCTTTACAATAACATTACTACGTCTGCAACATTTAATCAGACGGACATAAAATTCAACCTTCCACTAACTATTCAAGATGGTAATAGTGTTGATGAGTACACATTTCCGCAGATTGATGGTACTAACGGGCAGGTTTTAACAACAAATGGAAGCGGGGTTGTTAGCTGGCAGACCCCTTCATCCGGTTTTGCAGACCCCATGACCACTCGTGGGGATATTATTTACCGCAACAGTTCAAACACAACAGCACGTTTAGGAAGAGGAACAGCAGGTCAGGTATTAACAAGCGATGGTACAGATATTAGTTGGCAGAATCCTTCCGGTGGCATCTCAGGATCAGGAACAACAAACGAACTAACCTATTGGACTTCTTCAAGTGCGGTAGGTGCTTTAAGTACAGCTACCTACCCTTCCCTTACAGAATTAAGCTATACCAAAGGCTTAACATCTTCCGCTCAAACACAACTGACGGCAAGGGAATTACTTTCAAACAAGGCTACAAACTTAGGCACTTTAAATAGTGATTTATACCCTACTACTGCCTCTTTGTTTCAGCAGAGAAGCGTAACAGGCACAGATGCAATAGTTTCCACCGACAACGGTAAAACAATTGTATTCAACTCCGCAACGCCTTTTAACTTTACCATAGATGCGCTTACAGCAGGGATGCAGATGGGTTTGATTAACAAGGGCACTGGTACGGTTACTTTAGTAGCTGGTTCCGGTGTAACTCTTGGCGGTGTAACTTCTTTGGCAACAAACGAAAGCGCAGCAGTTATTTACTACACCTCTACCTCAGTAGATGCTATTGGTGGTGGTGGTACGGCACTAACCAACCCCATGACTACCGAAGGGGATATTATACTTGCTGGTAGCGGTGGAACGCCTACAAGGTTAGGCATAGGTACTAACGGCTATGTACTAACTTCAAACGGTACTACTGCAAGCTGGCAAGCCGCCCCAGTGGTTAAAAATCCATCAACAGGTACAGTAGACAATGCCGTAGGTTTTGTTTCCGGTGGGTTTGGTTCAAATGGAACTTCTTATACAGTTCAAACCTTTGGAAATCCCTGGGGAGCAAGTTCTTCTGGATTTCAAAGCATTAGTAATTTTTCTGCCTATGCTAACAATACTGTAATTATTGCGGAGTATGTGATTCTGGCAATGAAAAGCGATGGAACCGCTGCGGCATCTGGTACTTTTACGGCAAGGTTTAGGAAAAATAATTCTGGCACATGGACGGCAGATTCAGGCGGCACACTGACTACATCAGATTCAACTGTAATAACAACAGCAGTTGGAGATATTAACGGGGGTGTTCCCGGCTATACATGGACATCGGGTGCTTACTCTGGTACTTACAATGTTGGAGTTACAGTTAAAATTTCATCTCACACCTATTAAAACTATTAAAAGATGAGGCTTATTATTCTATTCTTACTACTATCCCTTTCAGCATCAGCACAACAAAATAAATTGATTTGGCTTCTGATGGGAAATAGTACGCCCGGTGGTGGTCCTTCACCTTCACCGGCAAACTATGTACACACAACAGTTACAATAAGCGGCAACCCCGTTAATATTTTCATCTACGAACCGGAAGGAATGAACCTTATGAGCAGCGTACCGGTGCTATTGTTTTACGGGGGAGATGGAACAGATAACAACGCAACCACAGCCGTAACAGGTGAGGTGATGAGTACCGGTAACGATCTAACCTATACCTTCACACCGGCATCATTAGGCGGTAATCGCGTTATTGCTAAATCAGTAGTTGTAAAAGTAAACGGCACGCCTGTTGGTTATGGTCAATGGGGAGGAACGATAACAGGAACAGGGATAAGCACAGGCACAACGGGAAGCCTTACAAGCGCAACCCCTAATTTTTCAGTAACGTTTTCAAGTTCACAATCCGGTAACACTATCACATTAGACTATGTACATAGTGCAATGTTCTTTGAGGCAGTACCCTACATGATGAATCATGGGGATGAGTTCGATAATAAAGGATTGGTTGTAGCGGTTCAAAACAGAGGTAACAATACAGACCTTGCGTTAGGTTATTTCACCGAGGTGATGAAATACCTTTGGGCAAACTATACCATAAACCCCGATAGGATTAACATGACGGGTTTAAGTCGTGGTGGTAGGCAGGTAATGAATGCCAACGTGAATATTTCCTACGAAGACTTAAAAGAGTTTTGGTTTACAAATTCGGACGGGACTATTTTAACAACCGACCCGGAAGATGTTGTTAACTACACAAAGTCGGGCATTGCATCTGTGAGCTATGCAACGGGGCAAACCGGAGGAACGTACAACCATCCATACTCATACGTTACTGCAATAGCGGGTGTAATGGGTACGAATGATAGCGGGTTTGGTGGTGTTCAAAATCCCGGGCCTAACCTTGCCAGTACTTACGGTGCGCAAACTTATAATGAATATCCATACACACGAAACATCTGGAACGGTACACACTCAGCAAGCGTATGGCACGATGAGTTTTACCACAGAATGTTTAGCGGAGTTTCCGGGAAAGCGAACGCCAAGTGGGATTACATTGATTGGCATTGGAGATATTCGATGGATTTGGAGGAGTGTGCGACATTGTTTGTTGAGAGCGCGGAAATGCAAAGAGGGGATGAAGCATATCAGATTATTGCGTATAGGGAAGCTGTTAGAAAGGTTGCAGAACTGAGCGCAGGTGCAACCAAGACGGCATTGGAAGGAAGACTTGCAACTTTA
>Ga0209200_1001205_pt1 | contig 26906 bp, 14 predicted proteins | sample AD_UKC033_MetaG_FD_184406 | JGI IMG/M metagenome (GOLD analysis project Ga0209200, IMG submission 184406) | Active sludge microbial communities of municipal wastewater-treating anaerobic digesters from USA - AD_UKC033_MetaG (SPAdes) (version 2) | ecosystem: Engineered > Bioreactor > Anaerobic >... | reverse complement strand
TCCCCTTGGAGGACGAAGCGGGTCCGGATCCGGGCGACCGTATGGACGTGAATGCCCAACACGGTGGCGATCTGGTCATCGGGATAGCGCCCGGCGGGGTGATGCTGATCGCTCATCAGCAGCACGCAGGCGTGCAGGATCTTCTTGGCGGGTGCGGTGCCATTGCGCGTGATGGCCTCCAGACGCGCGCGGGCTTCTTCGGTCAATTCCACAGCACGCTTGCGATTTGAACTCTTCATAGGCAGACTCCTTTCTCTTTCTCTGAAAGGAATCATCGGCAAATGACGCTCAATCCGCCCACCAAATTAAGATGGACGGCGTACTACATTGCCGTCCATCTGAAAATGGGCTCATCCGGTTTTTGCGTACTTCGGTGGTTCTTGGGGACCTGTCCCCAAACCCCTGAGATTTATCGCTTTGGGCCAATAGCATGGTATGGATAAGAGGGCGACGCCCCATACAGTCAGAGCCGGCATACCCTGTGCAAGCGAGCACGAAGGGGTCTCGCCAGGGGTTCCCGCCGACCAATACAGAACAGAAAGGCCCAAGACATCCGCACGGGCGTGTCGTGCCGCCTACCCGCCATGCTATTGGCTGAAAGCGGAGAATCTCCCTTGCACGACCGCTTCGGGCGTGCCTGGATCACGAAAGTACGCAAGAACCGGATGAGCCTGAAAATGGTGGGCAAATACCGCGGACACCGTTTGGAGTTCCGCCTTCAGGCGGGTTAAGACCGCGCAAACGCGGAACTCCGAACAGGCCATACGCCCATGTGCTGCCCACCGAATCAACGCGGACGGTGTACTACATGAGGTTCCCCGCCCCGACGCGGATGTCACCGGGGACACGCGTAGAAATCGCGGCGGTTCAGTTGAGCCCGGGATTCCGGCTTATCTTCGGCCGCGGCGCATGGTCGGCTGGGTCCCCGGCTGAGTGCCCTGCTGCATGTCGTTCGCACCCCCCCGCTCCTGCAGTCTCTGCAGTCGCTCGTCCTCCTCTTTCCATTTCTGGACGACCTTGGCGTTTCGCTGCTCGCGAAGCATCAACAGGGCCATGATGGCGGTTTGCGTCTTGACGGCCTGCTCCTCGCCCGCCAGCTTGTGCAGGGCCGCATACTCGGAGACGTCGACCGTGTGCACGGCGACGAGCAGGTCGGCCTTGTTTTCCGCAGTCGCGCTCGTCCATGCCTGCATCTGTGCCTGCGTCTCCGCACTCATCGGAGGTTCGGCGGGCGCGTTCGTCGCGGATCGACGCGACGATCTGGCCTGCACGCCGGTCGTGCCGTAGGGGTCCTGCGCGCCGCCTGCGGTGGTGGACCGGCCTCGGGCGCCACGACTTGTCATACCCCGGCCCCCCCGGCTTGCAGCGGATGCCTCCCGGCTCTCCTGAAGTGCCACCCTGCGCTGTTCGCGAAGTTCCGTGCCGATCTGCTCGTACCGCTCCTTGCGGGCGGCGACGAGGTCATCGACCGCCTTGGTCGTCTTGGCGGCCTTCTCCTCGGTCGCGACACGCTTGACGAGGGCCATTTCATTCTCGAACTGCTTCTGCACGGAGCGAATCAGCATCGCTCGGTTGTCGGTCCGTCGAAGGACCCACCCTCGCTGCTCGCTCTCGCTGTTGGCGTCGACGATCTTGAGGGGGGCATCGAGCTGGGGGAACTTGGCCAGGTCCGCGCGGATCACGTTCGGGTCGATGACGAAGCCGGGCGGCAGTTGTGCTTGCGGGCCGGTGGCCTGCGAGGTCTGCTGCGGCATACCGAGGTCCCCATAGGGATTCATCGGGTCCAACTGCGGCGGCACGGTCCCACCGTGCTGTCTGAGGAAATCCTCGATCTCCGGCATGTTCGCTCGTTGCTGTGCGATACTCAGCGGGGTCTCCCTCCTGTTGTTCACCGGGTTGACGTCCGCGCCGGCCGCAACGAGCGCCTCGACAATCTCCAACTGGGCGGTCTCGACGGCCGCGTGCAGCGCGGTCGATCCGGACCGGTTCGTCAGCGAGGTATCCGCCTTGGCGGCCAGCAGCATGTCAACGACGTCCTTCTGACCGCGCAAGCAGGCCTGCATCAACGGGGTCGAACCTTCGGCGTCCTTCGCGTTGGGATTGGCGCCCCCGTCGAGGAGCGCCTTCACCGCTTCGGGATGAAAGCCCTGTATCGCTCGCTTGAGCGGCGTGTACCCGAAGGAATCCAGCGCGTTGAGGTCCGCCTTGTTCCGGGCGAACTGGTTGATCTGTTCCACGTCGCCGGCTGCGGCGGCCTGATGCACCGGCGCGGACGCATCCTGTCTTCCGGAGGCCTCCACGGATCCCATGCCCCACAACAATATGAACGCCGCGATCATCATTAGCCGTTTCACAGGACACCCTTTTCAACGCCATTACCCGAATGCCGAAATCCCCGCCAGCTACACCTTGCGATTGCCTGCCATTATACACCATCGCAGCCCACGCAAGCACAAAAAAGGGCGACGCTGTCTGCGCGGGGCTCCGAAGAACGTCGGATGGCGGAATGTGCTTGCTCTGGGTGCGACCTCGCTCACGGCGGGTCTTGACTCTGGACGGGTTCGCGGATCATCGTTACAATCCTGGCGATACCTATTTGCCTGGAGGAATACCATGACCGATGCAACGCCCGACCAGCCGACCCCGCAAGTGCTCAAACAGGCCATGAAGGCATTCAAGAAGCGCCTGAAACTGACCCGTCTCGATGCGGAGTCCACTCTCGGCGGCGGCCCCTTCAGCAGCGGTCGTGGCTCCGGCATCGTCGGCATCCAGCCGCCAAACCAGTACCCGCGGGAGGTCTGGGACAAGCTCGTCGAGATGGGCAGGCTCCGGCGGGTCGGAGGGGGACTCTACGAGCTGGCCCAGGACCCGAACTCGCCCCACCACGACATGGAGTAGAATAGGGCGGGCCATTCCTCCTCCATCGTACGAAGACGAGATTCAGGTTTAGGACGCACCGCCCTATTTCGCACACGCACGCCAGCAAGAAAGAGCTGTGCCGTCAATCACGCTCGGTGAGATCTCGCAGTGAGCGATTATGTGACCTGCGACTCGGAGCGGCACGTACGGCGTTCATCATATACTATGGTCGACGCACTGCGCGGCAAGAACAAAATATCCCATAGGTCCCATATTGCCGAGACAGCCTGAACTCAAGAATAGAATGCACTGTGCGTGATTATTGACATCAAAAAGTGGTACCGATGAAGGTCTACTTCTCGCCGACGTACTTGACGCGACAGCTTCGCCCGGACCATTTGCTTTGCCATGACCCGAAGAGGAGGGTCTGCCCCCTGGATTGCTCGTCGACGCGGAAGATAGTGCCTCGGCGCCAATCCGTGATTTGTGTGCTGAGTGCCTCGGCTTGAGCCGGGGGCAGGTCCACGCCGCTCAGTTCGAGCGGATCCATGTTCAATTGGAAGACGGTGACCGTGTTGTTCTCTGGGTTGTAGACGAACTTCATATCGCCCTGAACGAACCCGGCGGGACCTTGCTGCATCCAGCCGGAGAGGTAGACTCTGCGGTCCGGCGGCAGCGGCGCCAACGCATCGTTGCCGTCGAATTCCATGGGACCCGTATCGAATCCGAGTAACGAGAGGATCGTAGGGGCCAGGTCCACGGAGCTGACCGGCACCGTGATCCGACGCCCCGGCGTCACCAGAGACGGCGCGCGAATGCACATGGCGATCCGAAGGACCTCATCATAGGCGAGCCGCTCGTGGCCCATGATCCGATGCTCCGAGAAGGCTTCGCCGTGGTCGCCTACCACGCAGAAGACGGTATCGTCCGCCAAGCCAAGCTCAGAGATCTGTGCGTCCAGTGCCGCGAGGAACCGGTCTGTGTACATGATGGTCTGCATATAGCGATCCTCGTAGCGGTCGGCTTTGCCGCCGAACCAGGATGGCACTTCATAGGGATCGTGCGTGACGGAGCACAGGACAACAGCGAAAAAGGGCGTGTTCTCGGACGCGATCCAGTCGTGGATTGGTTTGAGCATCGCGAATTCGTCTGCGCCGAGGTAGCCTACGAACGTGTTGGGGTCTCGTAAGTCCTCGCGTGCAAAGAACTTATCAAATCCGAGGTTGTGAACGAGTCCGGGTCGCGACTCGAAAGTGCCCGTCGCGGACTGGAAGAAAGCGGTCCGCAGGCCGAGACCCTTTTCCAGAATCGTCGCCAGGCTCGCATATGGCGTTGGCATCGGCACCGTCTCGGAGATGTCCTGAGACGCGGACGGAAACCGACCGGTCAGGAGGGCGAAGAGCGCCTTGGTCGTGTGCGTGACCGTCGAGCGAGCATTGCTGAAAGAGACGCCCTGGGCTGCGAGGGCCGAGAGGAACGGCGTAGGTCGGTCCCCGTTGAGACCGAGCTGCGGGGCGATGCCCCCCTGCTCCCAGGCGAGCGACGTGCAGTCATATTGGACCCCCTCGAGCACGACGATAACGACGTTGTGATTGACCCGAGGGGCCGGAATCCCGACGGCGATGTCGTCGTCGCCGGGCAGGCGGCGCGTCGCATTGCGGAAGTCATTCCTCGCGAGGTGGCGGTATCGGGGCAGCAGAAAGGCCAGGATCGCGCGGGCCTGGCAGTTGTAGCGCATCCCGGCCGCGGCGATCTGCGCGGACCCAAGACTCGAGACCCCGAAGTTTGCGATTGCGGCCAGTGCGCTGATGATCAGTGACGCGGCCATTCGTGCCTGGAAACACCGACGCCTGTAATTCGGCAAGGCAGGCCTCGCCAGGACCGAAACAAGAAAGGCAATAGCAACCGCAGAGGGGAGAAACAGGGCCGCCGACGCACCTGGCATCGCAATCAGGTTGCGAAACACCATTTTTGCGATGTTCAGCGGGTCCCGAAATAGAGGCAACAGCTCCATCGGCAGGATCTGGGTCCCGGTCCGGATCACCCACGCTGCGTTCGTAACGGACCACGTGCAGACAATGGCCGCCACGATGGTGACCGCGCGAAAGACACGCACCGTTGCGCGCCGGTACAACAAGAGCGACAGAACCACTTCCAGAGTGAGCACGATTGCAACGTCCGTGAGGATCCAGCCGGGGTACTCACGCAACAAGCCGCACCTGATCGCGTGAAACAGCTTGACCGCGAGGTTGCAGAGCAAGGCCGCGAACATGATCACCGCGTGCGCCCGCGGCACGGCCGCCCTGTAGACTCGGGCAAGCCCGCCGCACACGCTCTTCCACAGGATTCTTGTGACTGAATCGGCCTTCATGGGCAGAACATACAGTAACGACCCCTCGCTGGCAACCGCTTTCCGCGAATTGCGAAAGTACGCACGCAGAAGTACAGACGCACCAGCACCTCCCGCATTGGCGAGATTCACATGGGAACCACTGAATCCTCGCGTCGGGCACAGCCCGGCCAGCGCGCCTCTCTGCCAGCACAGCGCCTACTGCCGAGCTGACCCGCGGACGCACCAGACGAGCGGGAAACGCCGGTCGGGAGCCTATGCGTGTGTGTCAGGCTCAGGTCCCGGCAGCCACACCACGCGGTGGTGTTGCCGATGCTGCCGGCACGAGAGCAATACTTATGTACCCGCTCAGCGGGCCACATTCTCCAGGTTACCACCCCGGCAGTCCGTCCTATAATACCATCGCTCCTGCTATCACGCCAACCCATCAGTAACATGCCAAGCGCAACTGCAACGCCGACATCGCCTCCAGGAACTCCCGCATGGCACGCCAGTGTGAACTTCGTTTGGCCTAATCCGGCGACGCGGAGGGTACTGCCCTGTCTAAACCCCCTGCCGGTATTCACGCTCTGCCAGCCCCGGCGAATTGGCTTCGTTTGGTGGCGGGCGCCCTTTTTCGTGATCCAAACTCGCTCGCAGAAGGTTGCAGCCGGCTTCCCATGCCTGGTTAGACTACCAGCGATGTGGATGTACGCCGAGACGGAACAGGCATGGACACCCTGCCTGGTCCTCGCTGGGCCAACACATCTATCAGGGCTGGCGCAGTCCATTTGCCTGCCCAGGTCGCGAGATCCGGGCCTGTGAAGAGCAGCGTGCGGCATCGTGCCAGATACACGGACTGGGGACCTCCCTTGGCATCGTGGTGTCCAGCGGGCACAGGCGTCCCACGCTTGTTTCTCGTGGAACATGGTTCACAGTGCCTTCGAGCGAACCTGTTCCCGGAACCCATCGTGACAGAGTTGTGAGGTAGACGCCTCCAAGGGGATCGAGCCTGTGAGCGTCGGAGGTGGCGACACCCGCGTTCCGAATGGACCGGCGGACCGTGGGCTGCACTACGCTGCCGTCCTCGACGCGTGCTGGCGGCGAGCACACCTGCTCGACCTTGGCAGGACTCTCAGTGCCGACCGGCCTCCACGACGGCGTTCCACGTGACACATTGGTTCGTCCCTCCAGCGAGTAGACTCCGCCGGAGATCCCACACAGCCCCCTGCTTCGCGAGACCCGGCAGCCCGATGGTACGAAACGTCGCCCGTCGTCACATGGCAGACCTCCCGGCTGAACATCCCGCCTGCGTAGTCGTGCGCTCGCTCCTCCAGTTCGACCGCGCCATCACCCACCCTGTCTGTGACCCTCCTCCATGCTCCCTGCCATCCGACGAATAGGAAGTGTGGCCCATCCGGTTTTCGTGCACTTCGGTGGTTCTTGGGGGCCTGTCCCCAAACCCCTGAGATTTGTCGCTTTGGGCCAACAGCATGGTATGGATAAGAGAGCGACGCACCCTACAGGCGGGGTCGGCATACCATGTGCAAGCGAGAACGGGATGAGCCGGAAATGTGCAGAAGTTCTGCGGGCCGTGCCGAAATTGCTCTTGAGGTGGTTCGTACCTTGTGCATAGAATACCTCGTCCCACACGGTCGAAGCATCGTTCTTGAAGGAGATTGGCATGAGCATGGCGAAGGGCGACAAGCCAAGGCATCTCGGCAGGGGGCTTGAGTCGCTGTTGGGTCCTATAACAGCGGCGACAGCACCTCTTTCGGACCGTATCGTTCAGGAAGAGCCCCGAGAGACTGCTGAGTTAGTTGTGTTGTCACCAGACACAGACGTCCGCGACTCCCTTCAGACGCTCGCTGTCGGCTTGATCCGCCCCAATCCGTATCAGGCACGAACCGTGTGGAATGACGCGGACCTCCGCGAGCTGGCGGATTCCATCAGGGCCAATGGCGTCATCCAGCCAGTCATCGTCAGACCCTGGCAGGGTGGATACCAGCTCATCGCAGGCGAGCGGCGCTTCCGTGCCGCACAGATGGCCGGCCTCGAGAGAATCCCCGCCGTTGTGCGAGATGTGACCGATGAGCAGCTCTTCGAGTGGTCGCTCGTCGAGAACATCCATCGGCGAGACCTGAACCCGATCGAACGCGCCAAGGCCTACCAACACTACCTGGGGGCCTTTTCTCTGACCCAAGCGCAAGCGGCCGAGAGACTTGGCGAAGACCGGTCGGTCATCGCCAACTACTTGCGATTGCTCGACTTACAGGACGAGCTGAAGCAGATGCTCATAGACGGCCAGCTCACCATGGGCCACGCCAGGGCGATCCTCGCTCTGCCCACAGACGAGCTGCGGCGCAAGCTCGCCAATCGCGCCCTGGCAGGGCGGCTCAGCGTCCGCGAGGTCGAGCGACTCGTCCGCGCCCACATAGCTGAGCAGGGGGGTCCCAAGACGCCCGGTAAGGTCAAGCCGGCCAACATTGTCGATCTGGAGACGAAGCTGAGTCGGCATCTGGGCACGCACGTCTTCATCGAGACCAGAAGAAACGGTCGCAGCGGACGGATCACGATCGAGTTCGATTCCATCGACGAGTTCGAGCGCATCACAGACGTCCTGGGCGTCGCCTGCAGCGAGGAAGTGTAGGTCGTCCGATAGACGGGCAGCAGGGGGGCCGCGACGGTGCGCTGAAGAGACCTCGTCGGGCAATTCAGCGGATGTGGTACGGTCTGATGCCGCGACAGCAGCGCAGTTGCACGCGAAAGGGGACGCTCAGTATGCAGCGACGAGGATGTCGAGACACGAGATGGATCGCGATCAGCATTGTCTCTCTGGCCATCGCGGGTGTCACGAGTTGGGCCCATGGGGAGTCGCAGGAGTCGGTGCTGCCGGCAGGCGTCCAACTCACGTGGGACATGTCGCGGGCGCACCACGAGGTCACGGCGACACGCGAGCGCATCTGTGTCAACGGCCTCTGGCGGTGGCAGCCCGCCGAGGCGAATTCCGAACAGGCGCCTGACGGCAACTGGGGTTACTTCAAAGTCCCAGGATGCTGGCCCGGGATCACCGACTACATGCAGAAAGACAGCCAGACGGTGTACCCACACCCGAGTTGGCGGAGCCGCAGGCTGAACGATCTGACAGCCGCCTGGTACGAGCGCCAGATCACAGTCCCGTCCTCCTGGGCCGGGCGACGGATCACGCTGTCTCTGGAGTATCTCAATTCGTATGCGGCAGTCTATGTGGATGGCGGCAGGGCGGGTGAGGCTCGATTCCCGGCCGGCAACGTGGACCTGACTGCCCAGTGCCGTCCGGGCCAGACCCATCGGCTCAGCGTTTTCGTCGTGGCCATGCCTCTCAAGGGCGTGATGCTTTCCTACACGGACACCGCCTCCGCCCGGCAGGTCAAGGGCGCCGTTGCTCGGCGGGGTCTGTGCGGCGATGTCTATCTGATCGGCGAGCCGAACGGACCTCGTATTGTTGACGTCCGCGTGGCGACCTCGGTCCGCAGGCAAGAGCTTCTCCTGGATCTCGGACTCGAAGGGCTCGATCCAGAGGCTGCCTACTCTGTAGGCGTGCGCATCCTGGAACAAGACCGCGTTGTGAAGCAGTTCACAGGCCGCCAGTTTCAAGGCAGCGACGTCCGCGAGGGCCGTGTGGAATGCGCGGAGAAGTGGATTGCCGAGAAGCTCTGGGACATCCACACGCCGCAGAATGTGTACGACGCGGACGTGTCGCTCCTCGACAAGGAAGGCAAGGTGCTGGACTCGATCTGGCGAGTCCGCTTCGGATTCCGCGAGTTGTGGATCGGTGGACGTGACTTCTATCTCAACGGCACGCGCCTCTTTCTCTGTGCAGTCCCTCTCGACAACGCGCAGGTGGGCGCCGCGCTGGCCAGCTACGAGGCCGCGAAAGAGAGCCTGGAGCGGCTCAAGAGTCTCGGCATCAACTTCGTCTATACACACAACTACGGCTGCGAGCCCGGCTCCCATCTGAGCTTCGCGGAAATCCTCTGCGCCGCCGACGACACGGGCATGCTCGTGTCGTTCTCTCAGCCGCACTTCAGTCACTATGATTGGCAAGGACCCGACGCCGACCGCGACAATGGGTATGCCCGCCACGCGAAGTTCTACGTCGGCGCGGCGCAGAATCACCCCTCCGTCGTCATGTACTCGGTGAGCCACAACGCGACGGGCTACAGCGAAGACATGAATCCCGACATGATCGACGGCGTCCAGGACACCCGTGACACGTGGGCCTTGCGGAACGTCAAGCTCGCGCTGCGGGCCGAAGCGATCATCGCAGCCCTGGATCCCTCTCGCATCATCTATCACCATGCGTCAGGCAACCTCGGTTCGATGCACGCGATCAACTTCTATCCGAACTTCGTCCCGGTTCAGGAGATGTCCGACTGGTTCGAGCACTGGGCAACGCAGGGCGTCAAGCCGGTCTTTCTGTGTGAGTACGGTGCGCCGTTCACGTGGGACTGGGCGATGTACCGCGGATGGTACGAAGGGAAGAGGGAATTCGGCAGTGCGGCGGTGCCATGGGAGTTCTGCCTGGCGGAATGGAACGCGCAGTTTTTCGGCGACCGGGCATTTGAGATCAGCGAGATGGAGAAGCGGAACCTGCGATGGGAGGCAAAGCAATTCCGCGCCGGCAGGCTCTGGCATCGCTGGGACTACCCTCACCAACTGGGCTCGACGGATTTCCCCGAGCGGGAACCCGTGTTTGATCTCTACTACACGGACAACTGGCGGGCCTTCCGCACCTGGGGCGTCTCGGCCATCTCGCCGTGGGAGCATCATATCCTGTTCAAGCTCCGTCCCGGCGTGGATCGAAACCGTCGGGAAGAGCTCGGCGTGGATTGGCTGAACCTGCAACGGCCCGGATTCAGCCCGGATTACATCGAGCAGCGTTATGAACGGATGGATCTCGCCTACCAACGTTCGGACTGGGTACCCACCGGAGCCGGCAGCGCGATCCTCCGAAACAACCAGCCCCTGCTGGCCTACATCGCGGGCAGGCCGGGCCACGCCACCAGCAAGGACCACAGCTTCGTCGCCGGCGACACGGTGGAAAAGCAGATCATCATAATCAACAACGCGCGGGAGCCCGTTCGGTGCGAGTGCTCCTGGTCGCTGGCTCTGCCCGATCCCGTCGGCGGTCGGGCCCAAGTCGCCGTCGAGACCGGCCAACAGGCGCAGATCCCGATGCGAGTCGTCATCCCGGCGACCGTTGAGCCAGGCCGGTACAAGCTGAGCGCGAAGGTCGCGCTGGGCGGCGTCCCAGCACAGACGGACACGTTCACGATTCACGTCCTTCCGCGTCGGGCGCCTGTGCGCGACGAGCCGAAGGCAGCGGTCTTCGACCCGAAGGGCGAGACGATGCGCTTGCTGGAGGATCTGGGTCTGTCCTGTGACCCTGTGGGCGCGACTGCCGCTCTCGATCCATATGATCTCCTTATTGTCGGGAAGGGAGCACTGACCGTGGAGGGCGCCGCGCCGGACATCGGTCGGGTGCGGAGCGGGCTCAAGGTCATCGTGTTCGAGCAGATGGCTGAGGCACTCGAGAAACGATTTGGTTTCCGCGTCGCGGAGTACGGTCTGAGGAACGTCTTTCCGCGCATTCCCGACCATCCGGCTCTGACGGGACTGGGGACGGAGCATCTGAGCAACTGGCGAGGGGAAGCGACGATCAGCCCGCCGCGGTTGAAGTACGAGCGCTCCGCCAGGTTCAACTCCTCCCCGGCCGTGACGTGGTGTGGCATCCCTGTGACTCGCGCCTGGCGGTGCGGCAATCGGGGAAACGTCGCCTCGGTCCTTATCGAGAAACCCGCGTGCGGGGACTTCCTGCCTGTCGTGGACGGCGGCTTCAGTCTCCAGTACAGCCCGCTGATGGAATACCGCGAGGGCAGGGGGATGGTGCTGTTCTGCCAGATGGATGTGACCGGTCGGACCGAGACGGAGCCGGCGGCACGGACATTGGCGGCCAATCTCATCGAGTACGTCGGCAAGTGGAAGCCTCGGCCGCAGCGAGAGGCGTTCTATGCCGGTGCGCCGGCCGGCCGTGAGCACTTCGAGAAGGCGGGATTCCCGCTCCGCTCCTACGATGGGGGCAGGATCCCGACCGATTCGGTATTGGTCCTTGGGCCGGATAGCCACGTCGTGTCCGCCAGCAAAGATGCCATCCATGCGTTCCTGGCGTCGGGCGGGCGCCTGCTGGCGGTCGGCCTGACGCAGGAGGATTTCGATGCCGTGCTGCCTGGCGTCGTCTCGGTGATACAGGCCGAACACATCAACGCCTTCTTCGAGCCTCGCTCGATGAGTTCGCCTCTGGCGGGTGTTGGACCGGCGGATGTACACAATCGCGATCCACGCACGCTTCCGCTTGTCTCGGGAGGCGCCGACATCGTCGGCAATGGCGTTCTGGCCGTGACATCGGCAGGGGGGTGCGTTCTGTGTCAGCTCGTTCCCTGGCAGTTCGGGTACCGCGACAACTTCGGGCTCAAGCGGACCTTCCGCCGGGCCAGTTTCCTTGTAGCTCGTCTTGCGGCCAACCTGGGCGTGCGAAGTCAGACTCCATTGCTTGCGCGGTTCTGTGCCCCCGTCGAGAGGGACGAACCGAACCGATGGCTTGCGGGCTTCTACCGGGACGAGCCGCAGGAATGGGATGATCCCTATCGGTTTTTCCGATGGTAGGGGTGCGCAGACAAAGGTCGGCGAAGGCGGCGATCCCATCGGCGCCGGTCATGGGGAGGATGCACCAGGCTCAACTCGCAATGGCCCGGAGTCGGATCTTCATGGGCTTCTCGACGACCTTGTGCTCGAAATCCTGCAAGGACTGTCAGATGGTGTTCACCATGACCAGCTTGCCGCGGGTCCGCAGCTTCCTGGCGAGTACTGGGACGATGGCTTCGCGTTTGATGATTCCCTGTTGGCGGAAACCCATCGAGTCGTTGGCGGGATTGGCGCCCCGGCCGAGAATGAAATCCACCCGGTCGGCCTGGTTGAGCAACTCGGCCAGTTCCGTCACGGGATTGACCTCCTCGAATTCCTCTTCGGGAACGTCCAGGATGTTGCAGAGCTGGTTGAGCGTTACGGCGCCCTCGGTGACCAGGTCGATCCCCTCCAGCGAGTACTTGGGGGGCGAGATCAGACTGGTCGGCTCGCGGTCGATCGTCAGCTTGCGTCCGGCCACGCGGGCCACGATGGCCGCGGTGGTCGCGCCGCAGACGACCTTGGGACCCTCCATGGCCAGGAAGCGGTAGACCACGTCGGCATCGCATCGCTTGTCGGCGGGCGGTCCCGTCAGGATGTGCAGCGTCCGGCCGAGCCGGCAGCGGGCACAGACAACCGTCATATCGTCCCGTCCGATGCCCCCGTCCAGACGCAGGGCCTCGCGCTGGATCGATTCCAGGATGCGGCCCGGATCGCAGCTCGTCGCGAGCAACCGGCTCGCGTGGCCTGCGACGCCTTCGCTCGTCCAGCCCTCTGCGGAACCATTGCCGATGCCCGCCTGCGTGATTCCGTCGCTGAAGAACAGCACCCCCTCGCCCGGCGCGAGAAAACAACTCGATTGCTGGGCCAGCGCGCCGTCGATCACGAGGGGTCGCTGGGGCAACACGTCGGCATGGCCGTTGCCCATGAGGACCGGCGCCGGCGCGTCGTAGGTCAGAACGGTGACTTCGCCGTCGTTGAGAATCCGAGCGAGAGTCACCGCCGCATAGGGCTTGGCTGGATCGCGCCATTTGTCCACCGTCGCGATCACGCTGGCGAACGTGCGGCGCAGAGAGAATCCCTCGGCCAGGAGCGTCTGCATCCGCGACACGTGCAGCGTCGCGGCGACGTAGGCGTGGATTCCCGATCCGATCCCATCGCACAGGATGATATCGGTGCCCAGCTCGGTCCGCCGGTGGGCAACGACGTCCCCGCACGGGCCGTCGGGGTGCTTGGCCGCCTGACGGCTCGTTAGGTCGATGTGTAAGTATCTTTGAGCCATGAGGAACTCTTGTGGTTCTCGCCGCCGGTGGGATTCTCCTGGGTCAGCCTGACGAGGTTCTCCAACAGCTTCTCGCCTTCCGCAGTGCTCTCGCCGAGGAACCGGGCGATCTTGCCGGCAATCTCGATCTGGTGCGCGAGCAGATCGCGGGCCTGCTGCACCGTCCGGGCTCGCAGGACATCGAGCTGTTTCTTGTCCATCAGGCTGCTGGTCAGATTCACGAACACGCCCACGTACTGCTTCTCTTCCCGAAGGGCATAGACGATCTGGTGGCAGATCAGGCTGTACTTGGCGTGCTCGACGGTGACCTCGGTCAGCTCGGCCTTGCCCGAAGCGATCTGCTCGAACGGCTCCGGGTCCATCAGATACGAGATCGGCTTGCCGTACACCGCTTCGGAACACATGAACAGGCGTTTGAACGACGGGTTCACGTGCAGGATGCTCAGGTGCTCATCCAGGATGACGATGCCGTTGGGACTGGTCTCGATGATCCGGTCCGTCCGCTGCTCCGCCAGTCGGCGCATGTAGGACACGCACATCTGAGGCTCTGCCATCTCGCGAACCACCGCGATCGCCTGCTCCCGACAGGAGGAGTACCCGCAGGCGCCGCAGTTGAGCTGATCCTCCGGGTTCTCCTTGCCCGTTTGCGCAAAGACCTGGCGGATCTGCTCTTCCGTGACGTCGCCTGACGACGGCGGACAACCGCGGAACGATGCGGAAAGATCTGCACAGGAAAGCGAGCGGACCCCATCTCGCCTCGTGTTCAGCACGTAGCGAAGAAGGGCCTTCCGCCTCTGGTAGACCGTCTCATTCGCAGGCATCGCGGGTCCGTTGATGCAGCCCTGCTCGCAGAAGAGCGGCTCCACCAGCAGCGGCCCGCGGCTGTCCGTCAGGCTGTCGAGCGTGTCCTTGACTTCCTGTGTCCCGGTGACGCTGAGCACGTCGGCCGCCAGGAGCGATGTGCTCAGAGACGCGGTCTGCAGGCTGCCGCCCGCCAGCGGGAACGAGCGCGCCCAGCCTTCCGGCGTCATATCGAAGTCGCTCTCCTCCAGAATCGACAGATCCACGCGCTCCTGCTCGAGCCATTCGAGCAGCTCCGTGAAGGTCAGCGCGAAGTCCACCGCGCCGCCGCTCTTCTCGCGGGCCTCCTGTTTCTTCGCGACGCACGGCCCGATGAATACGACCCGCGTCTCGTGCCCAAGCTCCGCCTTGAGCATCCGTGCGTGCGCGACCATGGGGGAGCAGACGGGGATGAGGGCGCCCACGAGGTCCGGCCGATACCGCTCGACGTAGTTCACAACCGCCGGACAGGCAGTGGCGATACAGAAGGAATCCCCGCGTCCGGCCGCACACTCCGCGGTCTGTTGCGCGACTGGGTACGCGCCGACCGCGGTCTCCGAGACATGGCTGAAGCCCAATCGGCGCAGAGCCGACGGGACCCGCTTGATCTGCCAGTCATTGAACAAAGCCGCGAACGAGGGCGCCAGACTGACCGCCACCGGCACGCCTGAAGCAATCAGCTCTCGCGCGCTGTCCAGATCGCGGCGGAAGCTCTTAGCCCCCTGCGGACACTCGCGAATGCACGTCCCGCACGAGATACAGCGGTCCTCGTCGACGTAGGCCTGCCCGTCGCGCACCCCGATCGCCCCCACGGGACAGACGCGGATGCAGCGGTAGCAGTCCTTGCAGCGGGCCTTGTTCGTGAAGACCACCTGGTTGTCGCGCCGCTTCGGTTCCACGTCGATCCATGCCTCCTATGCCACGACCCTGGCAAGCTGACTCTCGAGCTCAGACCGCACCATCTCGAACGTGCAGTGGTGCAGGAGGACCTCGCCGATCCGCACGCTGGGCCCTTTGTCACAGGCCTCGAAACAGAACGTGGCGCGGACATCCACGGTCTCTTCGAGGTCGTGCTCCTTCACGTGGTTGACGATCTTCTGCAGGAGTTGTTGCGAGCCCCGCAGGTAACAGCTCGTCCCGACGCAGACGCTGATCTCGACGGCCTTGGCTGTCCCCGGCTCCAGGACCGAGAAACCCTCGTCCGCGACGCGCTTGCGGCTCTTGTACCCGGTGTGCAGCAGTTCGTGGGCGCGATGGCCGCCGATGGCTCCGAGGGTCGTCTCGTAGCACTTGGCCACGTAGGGATTCTCCTGGGATTTGTGCAGTTGCAGCGTCTTGTCACAGTCGTAGAGGCCTTGGGCGCGGAGCTGTTTGGCCTCCGGCTCGAAACTGACGGGCTGACCTGCGCCCGCGATGCACCCGCCCGGGCAGGCCATCACCTCGACGAAGTCGTAGTCGCAGGTCCCTGCGCGGATCTGCTCGACGACGGCCTTCGCGTTCCGCAGGCCGTGCACAATCGCCAGCCTGAGCTCGACATCGCCCAGCTTGATCTGCTTGACGCGGGTTCCCTGCATGCCGCGGACCTCAGAGAAGTCCACATGGTCCACCCGGACGCCGGTGAGCTTCTCGTGCGCGTATCGCAGGACCGCTTCGCTGACGCCGCCGGTGGCGCCGAAGATCACGCCGGCGCCGGTCTTGAAGCCCAAAGGCAAGTCCAGCGATTCCGGCGTCAGGTCGTTGAATTGAATCCCCGCCTGACGGATCATCTTGCCCAACTCCTGCGTGGTCAGGACGAAATCCACGTCGGGCGCCCCGCCCGCGCGGAACTCCGGCCTCTGGGCCTCGAACTTCTTGGCCGTGCAGGGCATGATCGAGACGACGACCAGGTCCTCGCGAGCGACGCCCAGCGTCTCGGGCAGCGTCGCCTTGGCCAGCGAGCCGAACATCTGTTGCGGCGAACGGCACGAGGACACGTTGGGCAGCAGATCCGAGCAGTACTGCTCCGCGTACTTGACCCAGGCCGGACAGCAGGACGTGAACTGTGGCAGGCGCTCGCCCTTCGTCTTCCTTGCAAGGAACTCGTTCGCCTCTTCGAGCACGGTCAGGTCCGCCGCGAAGCTCGTGTCGTAGATCTTGCCGAAACCCAGCATCTTGAGGGCTGCGACGATCTTGCCCGTCGTGACAACGCCGGCCTCCAGGCCGAACATCTCGCCCAGCGCGACCCGCACCGCGGGCGCGATCTGGACGACGACGGTCTTGCGGTTGTCGCTCAAGGCGTTCCATACCGGGTCGATTTGCGGCCTGGGCGTGATCGCGCCGGTCGGGCACACGCTGGCGCAGAGCCCGCAGTAGACGCAATCGACCTTGCTGAGGTCCTTGCCGAAGGCGGGCGCGACGGTCGTCGCAGCGCCGCGATAGGCGAAGTCGATCGCGCCGACGCCTTGGATCTCGTGGCAGGCGCGAACGCAGTCACCACAGAGGATGCACTTGTTGGGATCGCGGACCAGCGCCGGATTCGAGGTGTCGAGCGGCTTCTCGCCCTGCGCGGGCTTGAAACGGACCTCGGTGACGCCCATCCGAATGGCCAGTTCCCGGAGCCGGCAGGCGTCGCTTTTGACGCAGGTGGCGCAGCCCTGGTGATGGTTGGCCAGGAGCAGCTCCAGGTACATCTTCCGCATGCTGCGGAGCTGCGCCGTGTTGGTCCGCACGGTCATGCCCGGCTTCGGGACCGTTGTGCACGAGGTCACGACCCCCATTCCTTCGATTTCCACGATGCACAGCCGGCACGCGCCGTAGATGCTCAGATTCGAGTGATAGCAGAACGTGGGCAGGTCGATGTTGGCCTTGCGAATGAGTTCGAGCAGGTTCCGCTCGCCCTCGATCTGGATGTCGCGTCCGTCCACGTGTACACAGGTTCCGTTATTCATGGTCGTTATACTCCGACAATCGCGTTGAACTTGCATGCCTGGGCGCAGGTGCCGCACTTGATGCACACCTTCGGGTCGATCCGGTGCGGGGCCTTCTTCTCGCCCGTGATCGCGCCGACCGGGCACTTCCTCAGGCAGGCGCCGCAGCCTTTGCACCGCTCGGCCAGGATCTCGGGCACCGCCAGCGCCTTGCACTGGCCTGCGGGACATCGCTTCTGGAAGATGTGCGCCTCGTACTCGCTTCGGAAGTAGCGAAGCGTGCTGAGCACCGGGTTCGGCGCGGTCTTGCCCAGGCCGCACAGAGAGCCGATCTGGACCGCCGACGCAAGCTGTTCGAGCAGCTCGAGCGTGTGTGTGGTCGCCCGGCCGTGAATGATGTCGTCGAGCAGGGCCAGCATCTGTTTGGTGCCCTCCCGACACGGAACGCACTTGCCGCACGACTCGTTCTGAGTGAATCGCATGAAGAAGTGCGCCACCTGGACCATGCATGTGTCGCGGTTCATCACGACCAGGCCGCCGGAGCCGACGATCGCGCCGGTCTTCTTGACGGAGTCGAAATCGATCGGCAGGTCGAGGTGCTCTTCGACGAGACAGCCGCCGGAAGGACCGCCGATCTGGACGGCCTTGAAACCGTCGCGCGCGATCCGCCCCTGGTTGTCGATGACGCCGCCGCCGATGTCGAAGATGATCTCGCGAAGCGTGGTGCCGAACGGGACCTCGATCAGGCCGGTGTTGGCAACGTGTCCGGTCAGGGCAAACGTCTTCGTGCCCGGCGAATTGGCCGTGCCCAACGTACGGTAGTTGTGACTGCCCTCCAGGATGATCAGAGGCACCGTGCCGAGCGTCTCGACGTTGTTGATGACGGTGGGCTTGCCCCACAGACCACTCTGGGCAGGGAACGGGGGTTTCGGCCGAGGCATGCCGCGCAGGCCTTCGATCGAGGCCATCAGAGCGGTTTCCTCGCCGCAGACAAAAGCCCCCGCTCCCTCCATCACGTGACAGAAGATGTCTCGACCGCTGCCGAACACATCGCGACCGAGGATGCCCGCCTCCTCCGCGTCGGCTACCGCTTTTCGGATTCGCTGCACCGCCAGCGGGTACTCGGCCCGCACGTAGACGTAGGCCTCGTCGGCGCCGATTGCCCTGGCCGCGATCATGAGCCCTTCGATCACGCGATGCGGATTGCCCTCCATGAGACTGCGATCCATGAACGCGCCGGGGTCGCCCTCGTCGCTGTTGCAGATGACGTATTTCTTATCCGACTTCTCAGCGAGCGTCAGGGTCCACTTCTTGCCGGTGGGGAAGCCGCCGCCGCCGCGGCCGCGAAGACCGGAAGCGGCGATCTCCTCGCAGATCTGCTCGGGTCGCATCTGGGTGAAGGCCCGTCGGGCAGCTTCGTACCCACCCCGCGCGATGTACTCGCCGATGTTCTCCGGGTCGATATTGCCGCAGTCGCCCAGCACGGCTCGCCGTTGGCGCCTATAGAAAGGAATCTCGTGCGTCTTCGCATAGGAACGGCCGGTGGTGGGATCGCTATAGAGCAACCGATCCACCGGACGATTGTTGATGAGCGTCTGTTCGACGATATCCGCAACATCGTCGGGTTTCACGTGGACGTACAGGTAGCCTTCCGGCTCGACGGTGACGAGCGGACCCGCCTGGCAGAAGCCCTGGCAGCCGCTCTTGGAGAGAAGGACGTCGCCGCCGCAGTCGTGTCCCAGTTCGACGACGACCGCCAAGCCGCGACCTGCAATCTCGTTCTCCAGAGCGGCAAAGACCTTCAGGGAGCCGTTGGCGACGCAGCCGGTCCCGGCACAGACGATGACCCGTCGCGTGATGGCGGAACGCGACTCCTCGTAGTGGCGCTTCATTGCTTCCAGGTTGATGGCTTGTTCAATCATTTCGATCGCTCCCGTTCCATGATGCCCTTGACCAGTTCAACGGCCTTGGCGGGCGTCATCTGGCCATGCACTTCGTCGTTGATTGTCATCACCGGCGCCAAGCCGCAAGCCCCCAGGCAGGAGACCGTCTCCAGCGTGAACAGCATGTCGTTCGTGGTCTTCTTGCTGTCGTTGAGCTTGAGCAACTCGCAGAGCGCCTCTTTGATGCCGTTGGAGCCCTTGACATGGCAGGCGGTCCCGTCACAGACGTGGATCACATGCCTGCCCTTGGGCTCGAGGGCAAAATGGGCATAGAAGCTCGCGACTCCGAAGACCCGGGCCGGGGAGAGCCCCAGCGAGGTGGCGATGTACGACTGGACCTGTTCCGGCAGGTAGCGGTACTCGTGCTGGACCTCCTGCAGGATCGGGATCAGCTTAGACGGATCGCGGTTGTACTTGTCGATGATCTGGCAGACCTTCTCGAACCTGCGAAGACCATCGGTCGTTTCAGTTGTCGGTTTGGTTCCCATAATATATTCCTCGATGACTGCAATACTAAGCCTGGGCCGGGGGTGTCTGAGAATTTGGGTTGTCGGGGCGAAGCCGGGCGGCAAGCTTGCTCGACAGCACGGCGAGGCTGGCGGCCAGATCGACCCGTTCCAGGATGATCCCCTCCGGCACTGTCAGCTTCGTCGGCGTGAAATTCCAGATCGCCTGGATGCCGGCTCCCACGGCAAGCTGTGCGACGCTTGCAGCCACGTCGGCCGGCACGGTCAAGATCGCGATGTGGACGTGGAGTCGATTCGCCAGACTGCTCATCTTGTCAATATGGAGAACTTCTTTGCCGTGGATGGACTGTCCGACCTTGCGAGGATCGTTGTCGAAGAGGGCAACGACGTTGAGTCCGTGCTTCTCGAATCCCTGGTAGCCTGCCAGAGCGGTACCTAGATGTCCGGCTCCGATAACAAACGCATCCGTGGTATTATCCCAGCCGAGGAACGTCTCGATGGCCTGGATGAGCTCGGCAACTGGGAAACCGATCCGCGGCTGGCCCACGACGCCGATGGCCTCCAGGTCCTTGCGAACCTGGATCGGTTCGAGGCCCAGGTCCGTCGCCAATTGCGAGCTGCTAATCGCGGCTTGGTTCTCCTGGGCCGCTTTCTGTAAGAGCGAAAAGTACATCGGCAACCGCCGAATCGTCGGCAACGGAACGCTGATCCCTTGATCCCTGTTCATGACCTGTCTCCAATACCCTAGCTGGCTAAACTACCGAGATTGCTGTATCGATAGTCACATATCGATACTATAAACTCTATTCAGGTTGCGTGCAAGCAGAATAGTTGTGATTTCTTTCACATTTTAGTCTGCTGTTACAACTGTCTGATGCCTAGGCATGTAACCGCAGTGCTTACAATGCGTTACATCGCAATGGCGTCACCACCGCACGTAACTGACGTGGTGGCGATTCCCTCGGGAGGCCGGTTCTGTCCAAGTCGAGGGCCCTTGTCGATTCCGGATAGGTGGTTCTCAGGGCGCGATACGGACTCGGGTAGGACCGATCGCCTCGAAGACGAGGAGCTTGGAGGAGGGGAGGTACTGCACAGCGGCCTGGGTGCCCTGGTCCGGCGTGTCTGGAGGCTCGTCGAGTTCGTGCAGAGTGACGTGGGGTTTGCGTCCGGGCCAGCCGGAGACGAGGACGTGATAGGATCTCCGGTTCCGGAGTCCGCCCCAGCCATCGAGCGTGAAGGATAGGCGCCCGCTCTCTTGCACGATATCGCGGATGCAGCAGGGCGCGTGAATGAAGCAGCCGTCAGCGGACTTGGAAAAAAGCGAATCGGGCCCGAGAGAACAGAAGGTGAGAAGGGTAGAAGGTGAGAAGGTCGGAGAGTCGTTCGAACGCGCCGGGAGCCCAGGAGAGAACCAGACTGTCCGACCTTCTGATCCTCTCAACTTCTCACCTTCTGGCTCCGATTCGCCTTTTTCCAATCGGGCGGCGGACAGACGCCGGACGTCGTAGATCGCGCCGGCATCGAACAACTCCGGCACGTGCGCCTGCGTGGTCCCAGGGTTGATCGCGGGCCCTTCGCGTTGCTGTGCTTCCAGCACGAAATAGTCCGGCAGCAGTCCCTGTCGATCGACGTCGTCGACAGGCCAGGCCATCTGGAGTCCCGTCGCAGTGATTCCGGAGGCGATCTGCCGCCAGGGGCCCTGCGGATCGTATGGGGCCAGTAGACGCAGGGCCGAAGCATAGACCAATCCGCACCACTGGACAGGCCGGCCGAACCAGGAGCCCACCCAGCCTGTCGCCCCCAGCACGGGAATCGTCGCGTAGGGGCCGACGTCAGGATTCGAAGAAGGCAGATCTGTTTGGAGTTCCGCGTTTACGGGGTCTTGGCTCACGAGATACACGAAAGGCACTCCCGTCCACGCCCAGTAGCGGGCCTGCTCCAGCAGGTCGTCACGTCTGGAAATAACGTAGCCGAGCGTGTAGGCCTTCGTGAGCAGACCTGCGGCGAGGATGTCGGGCGTGTGCAACGGGATCTCCCAGGTCTGGGCGCCGCGCGGGACCGTATTGGCATAGAGCAGCGTCTGCTTGTCCAGCAGTTCGAGGGCGGCTTGGGTCCACGCCGGGTCGGCGCGGAGGGTCGCCCCTTCGAGAGCGGTGACGAGGTCGCTCGCGCCGTATCCATTGGCATGGTTGGCGAAATGGGTCGTCCCGTAGTCTACGGTCCCGGGTTGATAGACTCTGATGCCGTCGGGATTGAACCTCGCGATGGCCTGCTGTGCTGCGCTGTGCCGCCGCTCGACATAGGCCGCAACGTCGCCAAAGAGCAGCGCCGGGGTGGGTGGTCGGACATGGGAGACCCCGCCATCGAAGTGCCAGTCCGATGGGACGCTGGCCAGGGCCATATCGCGGACGGTGGACAACTCCTCAACTAGGTCCGATCTGCCTTTTTCCGACGCGTCCAGCGTGGCCGCCAGCCAATCCATGAACATAGCGGCGTCGGGCGCGGGACCGGCGCCGAATAAGTCCCCCCATACCGCGTGGCGGAACAGGCCTCTCTCGCGAATGGCGGAGTGGAGCCAGCCGTGTGCGAGCAGCCTGGCGGCCTCGGGGAGTCCTCCTTCCATCTGTGGCACAGGCGGCAGCCCCCTCAGACCAACGTACTGCTGCACGGCGGGGACGACGGTCTCGCCCTCGCCTCCCACGATCCACATGGTCGTGGCGACCGGCGTGTTCGCCTCCAAGTGGATCGGCGTGTGGGCGACCAGGGCATTCTCGAAGCGGTGCTTCCCGACGGCAGGGCCCGTCAGACCCATCACGTGGGCGCCGGAGCCGAAGATCGTGTCCGGCGTGTCGAAGAGGGGTCCGACCCACTCGGACGGCTCCCAGATCAGACCGATGTAGTACCCCTGGGCGGCAATCGCCATCAGCGGGAAAGTCACTTTGACCGGGTCGGGCACACGCCGGACGTGCTCGACGGTTGTGATGTCCGCCTCGCTGCTGCTGGGCTCGTCTTCGAGGTATTCCAGGCCGGCAAACAGGCCCTGATTCTTGCTCGGCCCGAAGGTGCCCAGGCCGGCGAACAGGGTCAGCCAGGGCATGCACATGACCTCGCGATCCTCGCTCACCTGGATCTGGCTTTCGACGACGACCACCCCGTCCATCGGCCCGGCGCTCAGCGTCCTGCGAATCTGCCAGACGGCGCCGCGAGAATCCGTCAATCTCGCCAGCAGATCAATGCCGACGCCATCACCGATAGTCAAATGGGCATTTCGTATGTCGAGCCACTCGACGGAGTCGTCGCACAGTGCGCCGAGAAGCTCGCGGTCATAGGTCGAGGCCATCTCCCAGCCGGCCACCTCGGCGACGAGATCGCCTATCCCGGCTCCGAGGTATTTGACTCTGAGCGAGCCCGATGCGACCTCGGCGGTTCTTCCTCGCGCCGGCCCAGGCCGCGAAGGTCTCTGGTACGGCGGGTCCGCGTAGACTGTGAGGGTCTCTATAAGAATAGATGCGACGCCGATCTGGCCGGCCGTCGTAGCCGGATCGAGACGAAACCGCGTGCCCGCTCCCAGCAGCTCCATGATGACCAGCTCGTAGTCGTGCCAGAGACCGTCGTTTCGGACGGTGAACCGGACGGAGCGGCCCGCTTGAAAGTACGGCCCGTAGAACAGCTCGCCGCTGCTGTTGGCGGTGGACCTCATGCGAACGGTGACGCGGGTGAGCCGGTCGCCGGGCAGATCGATGGGCGGACCCTCGATCCATGGATCGACGCTGGTGGACTGGAAGGAGAGACCCTCGCGAGAGCAGGTCAGGTCTGTTACGTGATGGTTGCCGGTCCAACCTTGCGGCCCGTTGGAGAAGTTCCAGCGGACGACGAGACCGCCGAGAGCCTCTCCGGCAATCAGGTGGACGATCAGGACGCTCACGACCGTCGCTATCGTGCTGATTCTCTTCATGTCCCGGTCCTCCTTGTCAAGGCTACGCAGGCGCATCCAGTCCGCACACCCACCTCTCGAACAGACCTCTCCCGATTATACACCGTAGACTTGGCAGAAACGTTCACATTCTCGGATTGACCGGAGCGCATCGACAGTCTATGATATGAAGGAGGCAGGAAGATGACGCATCTGCCTCTCGGTCGGGCGTGTTGGGAGGAGCAATCGAATGCCCGCTCCAGGAACTGCAACTCGTGCGAACATCGTGGCTGCGGACGTTGTGTCTCGGGCGCCCCCAGCGTTGCCATATCCCTCGGCTGTTCATCCCAGGCCTGTCGCCTTGGGGAATTTTCCACACCTTGGAAGGAGGCGTTGTCTTATGAGGCATTCATCTTCTTATATCGCACTGGTCCTTCTCACCCTGATGACGTACGCTCCGGCACAGGGATGGGAGTTCACCACCGGCAAAGATGGCTGGGTGGTGACGAACAACATCAGTCTTCTGAAGGCCCAGGACGGGATTCTCGTTGCCAACGTCGCAGCGAACATCGTAGACCCGTATATCAACGGTCCTCACGGTCCGTGGAATGCGGCTGACATCACGGGCATCCTCCTGCGGGTCAGGACTTCGACGGATACGAGCAACTACTCCGGCGGCGCGGGCCCGGCCATCTACTACTTTACTCCGAGTCCCTTCGCCAAGGGCTTCCTGCTGCCCGCGCCCGGCGTGTGGGCCAGCGTTCTGGTGGACATGACAGGCGAGACCAACTGGACCGGCACGATCAGCAACATCCGCGTGGATCTGGCGGACAGCGTGCCGGAGGCATACACCGTGGAGTTCGACTGGATCCGCTACATGGGACTGTACCTGAACAACGAGAGCTTCGAGCTGTGGGACGATGTCGAGAAGATCGTCGCCGGCTGGACTGTGATCGGGGGCAGCTTCGCAGACTGCTACGACGCAAACGTCAACGCGGGCACCGAGCCCGAGAACGTGCGATCTCTCGACTGGGCGGTCAAGCACCTGGGGACCGGCCAGTACCATGCCCTGTCGCAGCCGATCAAAGGCGGACTGGAGCTGGAGAAGGGCATACCGGTAACGCTGCGCGGCGCCTTGAAGGTCCCGGCGCAGGCGTGGGACGCCGATGCCTCCATCTGGTTCCGCATCCGCGAGTTTGACGGTACGACGGAGCGGCTCAGCGCCCCGATCCCGGTGGCCGTCTTCGACGAGTGGTTTGACTTCGAGAGCACGCTGCAACTGGCCTACACGCCGGCCCAGCGCCAGGCGCTGGACGTGCAGCTCTACGGCCGTATGGCCGAAGGCGCGTTCTTCTATTTCGACGACATCTTCGTCGAGATCGGGAAGCTGGAGCATCCTGACGAGAACCTGTACTGGCCCTTCAACAAGACTCATTGGGAGTTCAACACGCCGGGCGACACCGAGGGCTGGTCGCCCAAGAACAACACGGATATCACCTTCTTCGATGTCAACCAGGTCGATGTGGATGGCGAGCCGGTGGGGGCCTTGCTGATGGATCTTCCCGCAGGTACGTTCGATCCCTACGTCAACGGCCCCGCGGGGCCTTACTACTCCAATCGCATCACCGGCATCGCGGCGAGGATGCGATTCAACGGCACCGCCAGCGACATGGTCAAGCCCGCGGACGGCGGCCAAAACACCGTCTACTGGTTCTACGTCGCCGGCGGGCACGGGAACGGACCCCAGTTCGAGATCCCCGGCGCCGACGAGTGGTTCATCGCCTATATGGATTGCTCCGAACGATGGTCAAGCTGGATCAGCAGCTTCCGCTTCGACCTGGGTCACTACAAGGACTACATGATGGTGGACGTCGACTGGATTCGGACCTATGGCGACTACATCACGAACGGCCAGTTCGAAGAGGCTCTGGAACCCTGGAGCCAGGTCGGCACCGGCTTCTCCTTGAGTTCCGAGCGGGCCCAAACGGGCGCAACGGCGCTCAAGATCGAAGGCCAGGGCGTCGGAGTCTGGCACGCCGTGGAGCAGCGGCTCGATGGCTGGGACACGCGAATCCCCAAAGGGGCCAAGGTCACCGTGAGAGGTTCCTACTACGTGCCTGCAAGCTCGTGGGCCGACGGCGCCTACCTGTGGCTGAGGATCAATGAATTGCAGGCAGGCACGACGAATGAGAACCTCGCGCCCAGCCCGCTGGCTCAGCCGGTGCTCGACAAGTGGACGCCCTTCGAAGGCGCCATCACCACGCGATATGAGCCCTCGGATCGGGGACATCTGTCCGTGCAGTTGTTCTCGCAGACGCCCGCGGGCGCGCCGATCTACGTGGACGATGTCTTCGTCGAAGTCATCGCGTCCTCGACGCCGCAGCCGGAGAGCACCTGGCCGGTGAACTGCGTCCGCCTGGCCGAGGGCCAGGAGATCGCCATCGACGGCAACGTCTCCGCTCAGGAGTACAGCGGCGCCCAGGCGCTCGTGCTCAATGCGGAAACGCTCGACGATGAAGACCCCTACTTCCCTGGTGTCGTCCATCAGGGAACCGTCGTTCAAGGTCCCGCTGAGTACGCGCTGGAGGACTACTCGGGGACCTTCTACTTCATGTGGGACGACACGTACTTCTATGCCGCGGTCTGGGCCCAGGACGACGCCGTGAGCCCGGCGCTGGACGCGCCGAACGGCGCCGATTGTCTGCAATTCGTGCTGGGTGCTGCGGAGGCAGTGAATGTCGCGGAAATGCTCATTCCGACCATTGCGCCGGATGACGGTACGGGACGCCCGAAGGCCATGAATACCTTCAGCGGCTGGCTCGCGAAGGATCTCTACGCTGCCGGCAGCGGCGCCGAATATGCATCGACGGTCGACGCGGCCACCCAGGACTGGATGGTCGAGGTCCGGATTCCCTGGACTGCCCTGCAGGGCAGTTTCAGTCCGGAAGTCTTCCCGCCAACGGTCGGAACCACGGTCGGTTTCTCGCTGTTGGGCATCGACTATGACAACGGCGCGCTGGAATGGTTCGGCTGCATCGAGAATGCCCCCTGGGCAGGACTGGGGCTCCAGACGATGACTTTCATCGAGCAGTAGCACAACGTTGATTCCAGCGTAGGGGGTGACAGAGGCGAAGGGGCAATCGCTTCTGTCACCCCTTCTCTATGGTTCATCGCGGAATTGTGGGGGCGCCTGTCGGAAGGAAGAAACGGACATCTCCGGAATCCGCCGCGGTGCGGCGGGAGTTTGACGCTTTGGAGCCACCAGCAACAAAGGGGACCACAACGTCCTGCGTGCTGCGCCAAACCCGCAAGCGAGCACGAAGCGGTCTCAGCAGGGTTCCCGCCGACCGATCCAGAAAGGCCCAAGACATCCGCACGGGCGTGTCCTGTCCGAAATGCTCGTCAGGAAAGCAAAAGGCCGCGCCTTTGGAGTGCAGGAATGACAGCGTCCCGCCCATGCCTCGTCGTGTCATCTGAGGGTGCAGTATCGGGCATTCACCTGCCCGCGCTGGACCTCCAGCGATTCCGCAAAGAAGCATAGGACGGTGAAGGTAACTGTCGGCTGGTCCAGGAGTTGAGGGTAGTTCCCACGGGCAGGAGCAGATTCGCATTCATTTTGTTGTTGACACGGGGCGGGTATCTGG
>Ga0209200_1001179_pt1 | contig 27372 bp, 20 predicted proteins | sample AD_UKC033_MetaG_FD_184406 | JGI IMG/M metagenome (GOLD analysis project Ga0209200, IMG submission 184406) | Active sludge microbial communities of municipal wastewater-treating anaerobic digesters from USA - AD_UKC033_MetaG (SPAdes) (version 2) | ecosystem: Engineered > Bioreactor > Anaerobic >... | reverse complement strand
CGGGTGGGCAGGCCGGGAGGCCACGGCCCTGGCAGTGAAGATGACATAACGTATTTCGGAGTCAAGTGCTATGGCAGCTTTCGATGCGACCATGAACGCGGTGATCGACGTCAGCGATCACGATTTTCAGCAGCAGGTAATTGAACAATCGCACCACAGGCCGGTGGTGGTGGATTTCTGGGCCCCCTGGTGTGGGCCCTGCCGCATGATCGGCCCGGTGCTGGAGCGGCTGGCGGCTGAGGCCAACGGCGCCTGGGTGCTGGCCAAGCTCAACGTGGATCACAATCCCCAGACGGCCGGCCGTTTCGGCATTCAGAGCATTCCGGCCGTCAAGGGCTTTCGCAACGGCCGGGTGGTCTCGGAGTTCGTCGGCGCCCAGCCCGAGCCGCAGATTCGCCGCTTCATCGACCAGTTGACCCCCCGGCCGGCCGACGGCCTGGCGGCTGACGGTCAGCGGCTGGAGACGCAGGGCAAGCTGGCCCAGGCTGAGACGGCCTACCGCCAGGCGTTGGCCAGCGATGCCAGCCATCCGGCCGCGCTGCTGGGGCTGGGGCGCGTGCTCTTCCAGCGCGATCAGTTCGAGGAGGCGCTGGCGGCCTGGCAACGGGTTCCGCCGGGCCAGCCGGAGCGGGGCGAGGCCGAGGGCTGGATCGCCAAGGCCAATTTCCGTCAGCAGGCCGCGCTGAGCGGCGGCGAGGTGGAGGCGCGACGCCGGCTGGCGGCCCATCCCGACGACCTGGAGGCGCGGCTGGCGCTGGCCGCGGCCATGGCGGCCAAGGGGAGCTATCGCGAGGCGTTGGAGGGCTATCTGGAGGTGGTGCGCCGCGACCGGGGCGCCTTCCGCAACCAGGCCCGCCAGGCCATGCTCAGCCTGTTCAGCATCCTGGGCGACGAGCATCCGCTGACCGGCGAATACCGGCCGCAACTGGCCATGCTGCTCTTCTAAGACGCACGGCAGGATATGTGCGATTTGTCGCAAACGCTTGAATGTGGTACAACATAGCTGGCTGATCCCGCCATGACGCGTGGCGTCAGAACGGGCGCCGCCGCCCCGTCAGCAGTTGCCTGAACCATCCAGCCGCCGCGCCGCGGCGTCCAACATCAGCGTCGCAGGAGTCGCTGCCTCATGGCTGTCCGAGCCGTACCCTCCAAGAGAAGTCCTGGCCTACGCTTCCACTGGTGGTGGATTTTGCTGATCGTGGGGGTGTTGTTGGTGGCCGGCGTCTTCGCCTTTGCCATCTTCAAGCCGATCAAGGTGCTGCCCCGCATGCGGCTGGCGCCCGGCTTCACGCTGATCGACCAGAACGGCCAGCGGCTGACCAGCGAGGACCTGCGCGGCCAGGTGGTGTTGTTCAACTTCCTCTACACCGGCTGCGGGGCGCAATGTGACCAGATGAACGCCACCATGCAGGAGGTGCAACAGCGGCTGGGCGAGGTGGCGCTGGGCGGCCTGCCGGTGCAGTTCATCACCATCAGCTTCGACCCGGCCCACGACACCCCTGAGGCGCTGGCGCGCTATGCCGAGAGCCTGGGCGCGGATACCAGCCAGTGGCGCTTCGCCACCGGCGATCCGGCGCGTCTGAAGGAGATGATCGGCGGCGGCTTTGGGGTCTACTACGCGCCCGACGAGGAGGGCGGCTTTCAGTTCGACCCCACCTTTGTGCTGATGGACGGCTGGGGCATCATCCGCGGCAAATATCGCTACCAGGTGCAGGTGTCGGACCCCGATCGCATTCTGCGCCATTTCGGCGTGCTGGCTGAGGAGGTGCAGAAGGCCACCGGCGCCAACAAGCTGATCTACGAGGCCGCGCACCTGTTTCTCTGCTATTCGCCGTGAGGAGTCTGTGTCTGTGACGATGCGCCTTTCATCTGTGCTGTTGGCTGTGCTGTTGATCGTGTTGACCGGCTGCCAGCCCTATCAATACCATGGCCTCTATCTGGACTCGCCCACCCAGGCGACCGATTTCACCCTGACCAGCCAGACCGGCGAGCCGGTCAGCTTGAGCGACCTGCGCGGCAAGCTGGTGCTGCTCTATTTCGGCTACACCTTCTGCCCCGATGTCTGCCCCACCACCCTGAGCACGCTCAACCAGGCGTTGGAGCTCATGGGCAAGAAGGCCGACGATGTGCAGGTGGTGATGGTCTCGGTGGACCCGGAGCGGGACACGCCGGAGGTGTTGGCCAACTATCTGAGCAATTTCAACCCCAGTTTCATGGGCCTGACCGGCACGCACGATCAGATCGCGTCGGCGGCCACCGGGCTGGGCGTTTTCTTCGAGAAGCACGAGGGATCAGCAGCGACCGGCTACCTGGTGGACCACACCGCGTCGGTGATGGCGCTGGACCAGCAGGGCCGGCTGCGCCTGGTGATCCCCTTCGAGACCTCGGCTGAGGATATCGCGTCCGATCTGACGCGTCTGTTGAAATAGCCCGCCCATCCGGGCGCGCGCATGCAAATTCAGCACTTCACGATTTTGGTCTCAGGCAAAGGCGCAAAGATCGCAAAGCACAGAGAATCTTGGCATTCTTGGCGGCTTTGCGTGAGAATCGTGAACTACTGAAATTGGCAACCCCGATCTTTCAGTCTCACACGGAGTGCAGTTTCAGCGCATCATGATTTTCCTCTCGCACAAGGATCGCCAAAGACAGCACTCTGGGCGACTTTGGGTGCGAAAGTGAGCATCTGAGTTCTTCATCCATCGATCGTCGATCAGCAAGGAGGCAACGCTATGGCGTCAGAGCAGAAGCCAGAGAAGCAGGACGAGCAATTCCATCCCAAAGGAACCGTGCTCGCCATGGTGATATTCTTCATCTTGATCGTAGCCCTGTGGGGCTACGTCTATCTGATGATGCTTAGTCAAGGAGCCACCGCACCATGACCACACCCACCCCTCAAAACCCTGAGCCGTCGGTGCACATCGATCCCTACGAGCGGGGATGGATGGTGGCCGCCATTCTGATGCTGGTGGTATTTGCCATCGCCGTGGCCATCGCCAGCTATTCGCTGGGCATCCAACTGCCGGCTCCCGAAGCGCGTGTCGATCCCAACACCATCACCACCTCCGGCCCCTTCGCCAATCCGGGCCTGCGCGAGCTGGCCCCCGGCCGCTACGAGGCCTACATCGTGGCCCACGGCCAGGGCTGGTATTTCAATCCGCGCGAGATCAGCGTGCCGGCCGGCTCCGAGGTGACCTTTTACGTCACCAGCGCCGATGTCCAGCATGGCTTCAAGCTGGAGGGCACCAACGTCAACATGATGATCATCCCCGGCCAGGTTTCGACCCTGACGCGCCGCTTCGACAAGCCGGGTGAGTACCACTGGGTCTGTCACGAGTATTGCGGCACCGGCCACGCTGCCATGTACGGCACACTGACTGTGACGCCCTGATTTCCCCACGAGGTAACGCGCTATGACTGCCATTTCCACCACCACACCGGTCGTCGAGGTCACCCCTGCGGCCCGGCCGGCGACGTATGTGCTTTCCAAGGGCGAGAAGCGTTTCATCGGCCTGCAACTGCTGGTCGCCGTCGCCGCGCTTTCCATCGGCTCGCTCTTCGGCCCGCTGCAGGCGCTGGAGTTCTCTGGCCTGACCATCGGCGGCCGCGACATCTACGCCCTCTTTCAGCCGCTGCTGGCATCCTATTACCAGGGATTGACCCTGCACGGCGTGCTGAATGCCCTGATCTGGACCACCTTCTTCATCACCGGCTTCTTCAACCTGACCGTCACCTATGGCCTGCGCCGGCCGCTGGCCATGCCCAAGCTCAACTGGCTGGGCTTCATCGTGATGACGGTGGGCCTGCTCACGGCGGCCGTGCCCATCCTGCTGAACGAGGCCTCGGTGCTCTACACCTTCTACCCGCCGCTGCAAGCCAGTTGGGCCTTTTACGTCGGCCTGGTCTTCGTGGTGGTGGGCAGTTGGATCCAGGGCTATGGCTTCTACATCACCTATTACCGCTGGCGCAAGGACAACCCCGATGTCCGCACGCCGCTGATGGCCTTCGGCAGCTTGATCACCATGGTCATGTGGCAGATCTCCACCCTGGGGATCGCGGTGGAGATTCTGACGCAGCTTCTGCCCTGGTCGCTGAACCTGCTGCCCGGCGTCGATCCGCAGTTGGACCGCACCTATTTCTGGTTCACCGGCCACCCGCTGGTCTACTTCTGGCTGCTGCCGGCCTACGTCTCCTGGTACGCCATGCTGCCCAAGCAGGCGGGCGGCAAGCTGTTCAGCGACTCGCTGGCCCGCTTCTCCTTCTGGATGTTCCTGGTGCTCTCCACCCCGCTGGGCTTCCACCATCAGTTCACCGATCCCGGCGTGCCGACCATCTGGAAAACCATCCACGCGGTGTTGACCTATGCCGTCGCCTTCCCCTCGCTCTTGACCGCCTTCACCGTGGTGGCCTCGCTGGAATATGCCGGCCGGCAGCGCGGGGGCAAGGGCCTGCTGGGCTGGATCCCCAAACTGCCCTGGCGGGATGTCTCGGTGACGCCGCAGATCCTGGCCGGGGTGCTCTTCATCTTCGGCGGCATCGGCGGCATCACCAACGCCTCCTACAACATCAACCTGGTGGTCCACAACACCTCCTGGGTGCCCGGCCACTTCCACCTGACCGTGGCCTCGGCCACCACCCTGTCCTTCATGGGCATCGCCTACTGGCTGGTGCCCCATCTCACCCATCGCACCCTGTGGGCCCCCAAGCTGGCGCTGGCGCAGGCCTGGATCTGGTTCATCGGCATGGTCATCTTCTCCAACGGCATGCACACCCTGGGCCTGCTGGGCGCGCCGCGGCGCACCCCGCTGGGCATCGCGCCCTACGTGCCGGCCAACTGGGAGCCGCGCCTCTTGCAGACGGCCATCGGCGGATCGATCCTCTTCCTCGGCGCCTACCTCTTCATCACCATCCTGGTGGTCACGGTGCTGCGCAAGCCCGCGCCGGCCGCCGCGGTGCCGGAGATCCCCGAGGCCCAGTCGATCCAGGACCCGCAGCTCACGCCCCAGTGGCTGGACCGCTGGGCTCCCTGGCTGACCATCGCCATCCTGCTGATCATCCTGGTCTACGGCCCCAACCTGCTCTATCAGATCACCAACATGCAGAACACGTCGCCGGGCTTCAGACTCTGGTGATGCATTAGGCGCTGATTGCAAGGGCGTCCCGCCCGACCCGCGGGACGCCCTCTTGATTGGCGGTCTGTCTCCCTCGGCTATCTCTCATGCCAAACTCTTCAGCCCTCGACCCGGCTGACACTTCGCCCATCGGGCAGGTGGCCGGCCAGCCTCCACCCCCCGATGACGGCAGCGATCCTGGCCGTTCCTCCATCGACTGGCCGCTGCGCCAGGGCAATCGGGTGCGGCGCACCCTCAACGGACTGGAGCGCCTCAGCATGGCCGTGGAGCGGCCCATCGCGCGCTGGGTCCGCTCGGCGGAGTGGAATCCGCTCTACCACACCGGCACCATCACCCTCTTTGCCCTGCTGATCATCCTGGTCACCGGCATCTATCTGACCCTCTTCTACCAGTTCGGCTTCGACGCGTCCTATCAGGCCGTGGCCAAGATGGAGGCCAATCTGCTGGGCCGCTTCGTGCGCGCCCTGCACCGCTACGCCTCAGTGCTGGCCGTCATCGCCGCCCTGCTGCACGGCTGGCGCATCTTCTTCATGGACCGCTTCCGCGGGCCGCGCTGGCTGGCCTGGGCCACTGGCATCGCGCTGGTGATTCTGGTCTGGGGCGCAGGGCTGACCGGCTATTGGCTGATCTTCGACGAGCGCGCCCAGCTCTTCAACCAGGCGCTGGTGGATCTGCTGGCCGGCTCCGGCGGCGGCGTGGCCTTTCTCAACCGTTTCATGCTGACCGAGGCGGCGGACGGCGGCTGGCTCTTTGCCCTGGGGGTGTTGACCGTCCACCTGCTGCTATCGGCGCTGATCGCCCTCTTCTTCGTGCTGCACATCAAGCGGCTGCGGCGGGCCAAGGTGCTGCCCCCGCGCTACTGGATGGCGCTGCTGAGCATTCCCCTGGCGCTGGCCGCGCTTTTCATCCCGGTCGGCATGTTGGCCCCGGCCAACCCGTTGCAGGCCCCGGCGCAGACGCCGCTGGACATCTTCCTGTTGTGGTATCTGCCGGCCGCGCTGCGCTGGCCGCCGGCGCTTTTCTGGGGGGCAGTTGCACTGGCCGCGGCGCTGGCGACGGCCATCCCCTGGCTGCTGGCGCGCAAACGCCTGGCGCCGGCCATGGTACACGACGAACGTTGCACCGGCTGCACCCTGTGCGCGGCCGATTGCCCCTACCGCGCCATCACCATGGTCGAACGCCCGCCGGGCGAGGCTCACAAGCTGCTGGCGGTCATCGACCCCGCCCTGTGCGTGAGCTGCGGCATCTGCGTCGGCAGCTGCCCGCCGGTGGCCATCACCCTGGGGGATCAGCCGGCCGAGCCGCTCTGGCAACAGACCGTGGCGCGCGCGGCCACAGAGGCGACCCAGCCGGTGCGCGTGGTCTTCACCTGTGAGCGCCACGCTCAACTGGGCGCCCGCAGCTATCTGGATCAGGACGACGCCCGATACTTCGGCGGCAGCAGCAAGGCCACGGCCGCGGCCGGCGCGCACCTGGAGGTGATCCCCCTGCCCTGCGTCGGCATGGCCCACCCCGATCTGGCCCGCGATGCCCTGGCCGCCGGCGCGGCCGAGGTGCAGTTCGTCGGCTGCCCGCCCGAGGACTGTCCCAACCGGGAGGGCAACCTGTGGATGCAGGAGCGCATCGACCGCCAGCGCATGCCCCGCCTGCGCCGCCAGTTGATCGGCGCGCCGGTCAGCGGCGGCTGGCTGGCGCCCAACGATTTCCCGCGCGCCCTGGCTGGCGAGGGGCGCGGCCCGGCCACCACCTACGCCCTGGGCTTCGACAAGCTCAATCGGCGCGGCCTGGCGCCGGCGCTGGGGCTGCTCTTCGTGGTGATGGCGCTCTCGATTCTGGCCACCAAGGTTCCCTACCGGCCGCCGGCCGGCGCCCAGGCGCAACTGGCGGTGAGCCTGATCCACCGCAGCGGCTATCCGGTGACGCCGGTGGGCGACACTGCCATCATCGACCAGCCCCCTGATCCCAGCCAGGCCGCGCCGTCGCGGCTGATCGTCGAGATCGACGGCGCGCCGGCGTTGGATCGAACCTACACCCTGCCAGAGGACGCCGGGGCCGTGGTGCAGTTGCTGGAACAGCTCCCCATCCCCTTGGGCGAGCGCCAGGTGCGGGTGCTGCTCTTCGATCAGCAGGGCCAGACCGAGCCGCGTGTGCTGGCCGATCGGTCGCTGACGCTGGCGGCTGGCCAGAGGGTTGAGCTGGCCTTCCAAGACGCGCGCCTGAGCGCCGACCCGGCCATGGGCGAACGGATCTTCAACGGCGCGACCTTGGGCGCCAGCGCCGGCTGCCAGATTTGCCATTCGCTGAAGCCTGACGTACAGTTGGTGGGGCCGTCGCTGGCCGGTGTGGCGACGCGGGCCGAAACCCGTGTGCCCGGCATGTCCGCCGAGGAATACCTGATGCAGTCGCTGGTGAAGCCTGACGCCTATGTGGTGGAGGGTTTTCAGCCGGGCCAGATGCGCCCCGATCTGGCGGAGGCGTTGACGCAGCAGCAGTTGGATGACCTGGTGGCCTTTTTGCTGACGCTGCGCTGAGGCCCGGCGTCAGAGGCTTCAGGCGGGACCAACCCTATCGCCCCCTGCAACGCGCCCTCTTTGTGGCATTGGGCATCGCTGACCGTTGACCGAAGGAGTTTTCCATGCGCAAGGCAAGTTTGCTGGTCGTTCTGTTGGCGCTGACCCTGATGCTGGCTGCCTGCGGCGGCTCTGGCCAGGAGGCAACGCCGGCCGCGCCGCAGGCCACGGCCGGGGATGCCGCGCGCGGCCAGGCGCTGTTCAACAAGACGGTGCTCAACGGCAACGCTGGCTGCGTCACCTGTCATTCGCTGACGCCGGGCAAGGCGCTGATCGGCCCTTCGCTGGCCGGCCTTGCCCGCCGCGCGGGCGACATGGTCCCCGGCCAAAGCGCCGAGCAGTACATCCACCTCTCCATCATGGATGCCAACGCCTTTCTGGCCAAGGGGTGCAACGCGTCGAGGCCTGAGATGCCCTGCGTGGCCAACATCATGCCGCAGGATTGGCCGCGCAAGCTGTCCGAGCAGGAGGTCAACGATCTGGTGGCCTATCTGCTGACCCTGAAATAGCCCCGGGCTGTGGCGGCAGGCTTACTTACTCTCCAGGCGCAGTGGGTTATTATGATCGCGGCGGCATGTCGTGGTTGAAAGCTCAACCGATGCCGACCGTAGGAGTTGAAGACGAACTGGAGGATTATCCCCATGAACCGTGTCACACAAGTCCGTTTCGGCTACTTCCTGACGCCCGACAGCCTCGATCCCGGCGAGGCGATACGTCGGGCGTTGCTGTGTGATCAGGCCGGCTATGACCTGATCGGCATCCAGGATCACCCCTACCAAAGCCGTTTCCTGGACACCTGGACGCTGCTCTCTTTTCTGGCCGCCAGGACGGAGCGGATCACCCTCTTCCCCGATGTGGCCAGCCTGCCGTTGCGACCGCCGGCCGTGCTGGCCAAGGGGGCGGCGACGCTGGACCTGCTGAGCGGCGGGCGTTTCGAGCTGGGGCTGGGCGCGGGCGCGTTCTGGGACGCGATCCAGGCCATGGGCGGCCCCCGGCGCACGCCGGGCGAGGCAGTATCCGCGCTGGAGGAAGCGATGCAGATCATCCGCCTCTTCTGGAGCGGCGCACGGGGGGCGCGCTTCGAGGGTGAGTTCTACCGCCTGAGCGGCGTTCACACCGGCCCGCTGCCGGCGCACCCCATGGGCATCTGGCTGGGCGCCATTGGCCCGCGCATGCTCAACCTGGTCGGGCGGCTGGCCGACGGCTGGGTGCCCTCCTCCTCGTACGCGCCGCCCTCCGACCTGCCGCAGATGCAGGCGCGCATCGACGATGCAGCCCTTGCGGCCGGGCGCGACCCGACATCCATCCGGCGCATCTACAATGTCATGGGCGCCATCGGCCAGGGCGCATCCTCCAAGCCCTTCAGCGGCGGCGTCGAGCAGTGGGTGGATGAGCTGACGCATCTGGCGCTGGAGGTGGGCATGGACAGCTTCGTCCTGGGCCTGCCCGAGCCGCCGGGCGATCAGTTGGAGCGTTTCATCGCCGAGATCGCGCCGCGGGTGCGCGAGAACGTGGCGAAGCAGTCGGGAGCCGCCTGAGGTGCGCCCCTCTGACTGGACACGCAAACCGGCTTAGATCTTGAGTATGGTTGGGCGTCGGCTCTTTGAAGCACCCATATCATCACCGGACTGCGGCCTGCATCGAAGGAAGCGCGATCATAGTTTCCATAGAGCGCGCGGACCTGGAATCCTGCCTCCAGCGCCATGGCCTCGAACTGATCTCTCTCGACGAACTCGAACTCCATGGGCAACAGTTGTTTCGAGCGCAGCGATCCGTCGCTGTTGAAGAACTCGAAAAACTGAAGCCGTTTCACCAGCGGATGACCACCCTGTTCGAAGCCGGAGACGACCAGGCTGCCGTCCGGGATCGCAAAGCGTCCAACGAGGCGCAGCGTGCCATCGACCTGGGCACGGCGCACGGCGGGATTGTGCATCGTGCAGATGAAGCGGCCGCCTGGGGCCAGACATGCCAACACGGACGCCAGCGCCTGGCGCTGGCGCGCCTCACCTGTGATTTCCATGAACGCCTGGAAGGGCAGCAGCGCGAGCTGATAGCGTGTGGGGAGCTCCAGCTCGCAGATATCAGCACACAGCACCTCCGCGTTGAGACCGCGCTCCCTCAGTTTGCGGGACAGGACGTCAAGCATGCCGCGGGATGCATCGACGCAGGTCAATGGCACTCCTGCCTGGATCAGCGCAAGGGAGAGCCGCCCTGTGCCGGCGGTCAGCTCCAGGACCGGTCCTTCGACATGCGCCGTTTCCTCCAGGAAGAAGGGAATGTCGTAGTCCGCGGCCACGTACAGGTCATAGATCTCGGCAACGCTGTCGTAGTCGATCTGAGTACTGTTCATGGGATGGCTTGGCGTCACTGCGGGGTCAAGAGGGAATCAGTCGTCGTCGCTGGCCGCGGCGAACGGCTCCAGACGCAGCGCCTCATCGCCGCGGCGAAGGGCCACGATCCGGTAGTCGAACGCGACGCTGCACTGCCGGCCGTCCAGCGCGCGCACCGTGAAGCTGGCCGCGGCCTTGGCGGCCACGTACAGCGGACAGTCGCCCAGCGGCGTCAAAAAGACGTGGTAGGGCTGCGCGGCGCTGATGCTGGCGGCGTAGACCGGTTCCAGCGCGACTTCGACCTGGCCGGCCAGCAGCTCGCCGCTGCCGAAGTCCTCGATCCAGCGCTGCGGGCTGACCACGGCGTAGGCCAGGCGCGCGCCGGCCGCGCCGGCGTCGACCTGCTCGGCGCTGCCGCCGGCGGCGACGGCCAGGCCCGCCTCGGTGACCGACCAGACGCTGGTGTTGGCGCCGTTGTAGATGACGAAGGCGCTGTTGCTGTTGTTGTCCTCGTCCAGGTGGATGTGCGCCTCGTCGTTGGTGAAGAACAGGACATCGCTGTCGCTGAGCGAAGGCTCGGAGTAGATGCGGCCATCGTCACCGGAGGCGGTTCCACCGAGGATCAGGTCGGCCGCCGCGTTGCCGCCGCCGATGGTGTAGGCCCCCGCGCCGCCGGAGGCCGTGTTCACGAACCTGCCGCCGTAGTTCGTGGATGTCACGGAGGTCGCATCCACGCCGTTGCCATCGGCTTCCACCACCAGGACGCCGTTGTCGAGGGCGTCGTACACTTGGACGCCGTTCCCAAAGGCGCGGCCGACAAACAGCCCGTCGCCTTCGGCGCCCGCGACCTCGAAGCCGTTGCTGGCAAAGCTCGAAATCCAGGACGGGACGACGCCGGCCCTGCTTACGTAGACGCCATCGTCGCCGGTTAAGCGCACGTACAGGCCATTGTCGCCGGTCGAATCGACATTGATACCATCGCCCGCCTGCGCGGTGATGCGCAGGGCGTCGCCGTCGCTGGGGCTGAGCATAAGCGCGGCCGAGTTGGCGGCGGCGAAGACGCCGGTGATTTGCAGCGGATTGTTGGCGCCCGTCCACGTCTGGCCCAGGTGGTCGTGGGCGTTGTCGCTGGTCCAGACGCCGGACTGGTCCCAGTGGCCGGCGGCCAACTGGATGTCGAAGATGTCCACGTCGCCGTCGTGGTCGACGTCGCAGGCGGAGTCGTAGAGCGCGCCGGCTGCGCACGGCCCCGCCGCACCCGCGCCGTTGGACAGCGTCGGGGTGAGCGCGAATACGACAGCGATCGCTGTCAAATGAGCAAGCAGCCGCGGTTTCATAGCAACCTCCTTGTCGTTGCACTCAGGTCGAGACACCACCGTCTCTTTACTGATGTGGAACGTATTCAGCGTCGTTTCGCGTCATGGCGCGCGACGACGCCGCCTCGGGGAAGTTGGCAGCGCCCCGCTCAACCGTGGAGGCGAGCGCATTGTCGTTGGTTCACCAGTGTGAGTTTCAAGACGAACTGCTGGTCCGACTCTGTCTTGCTGATCTGAAACCTGGCGTTGGAGGTATAGCCGGTCACCAGACGATCGAGATCATCGGGACTGACCTGTGCTATCGGCCTGATGCCGGTCATTGTGTTCACGGCTCCATGCCAAAATCGGCCGGTGGCGTCTGAAGGGCGGGCTAACGGCTGGCGTTACCTGACGTGTAAATTTTAATGCCACAATCAGCCCACTCGTCATCGCCTGAAAGAAAGCAGAGACAATGATTGCGCCATCCAGGAGTAGAAGTGCGTAGGTTAGCCAGATCAGCCCCTCAATTGTTGAGATTGCCCACGTGCCCAAAGATAAATCGGTCAAATTGCTTTCTTTATAAGCCAGTCGAAGTTGAGGGATATTTGCGATCAAAACACTGATGGACAGAACCATGCCCAGTCCGTTTTTGCCAAAAACAACCGCAGCCAGAAGTAGAACAGTGAACCAAATGGGAGCAACTTTGAACTCCTTGATTTGGCGACCATAGCGCAAGGCAAACAACGCAATTAAGGCGAAGATGAAACCCGTTAAACCACTGGCAAGACCAAAGTAGAATTGGTTAGTCAAAACCCCATAGACAACCCAGCCAAAACTGCAGACGGCGCTTGTTGCGGCAGTATCTACAGAAACGCCAAAGGCTTCCTTGGCACGCAATAGTTTGATGAGTTGTGGCATTGCCCGAACCAATCCAAGGATTGTTCCAAACGTGCCGAGGATCGAAGTTATTTCCATTTCTTACATCTTCGTACTATGTATCGAATTTCCTCTTTAGACTTGAAGCGGGCTAACGGTCTGCGTTAGCTGCGGTGGGTGAGAGGGTGGACGCGCCACCGAAACGAAAAAGCCCAAAGCTAAGGAAATGCTCAAAAACCGCGCGGCCCACCCACCGTCAGGTGCACGCTTTGTTGAGCTGCGTCTTTATGCATAATGTGTTTCTAGGTTTTGCGTGCATTTACTTGCAGGGTCAAATAACTTCATCTCTTCTTCAGTTGGAACTTGAATCATCTCTCCCCATCGAAAAACATCTTCACGTTTTATTGGCGGATTTTCCATGCGTCTGCGCTGAATGCGCCCAAAAAGAATTTCAGGAGGGGCGGACAGGTAATGCAATTCCACAGCGGCGCCCAGATTACGAGCTCCCTCACGCAATGCGTCACGCTCAGATTTTCCCCATGTTCCCCATTCGATGATGACTACAAGACCGAGTTTGAGTAGTTGTTGACCCAGTTTCCATTGCAACGATTCAATCCTTGCTCGGGTTTCTTCGTCATAAAGATCAATGGAGAGCGCATCCATCCACTCATCTGGAGATAAACGAACAGCATGGAGGTTTTCCTCAAGGCACTTGGCTAAAGTTGTCTTTCCTGAGCCAGGTAGACCACAAATGATAATCAATCTGGCAGTACTGTTTGACTTATTCATCGTATCTGTAAGGCCTAATTGTCTTATTGGCGAAGCAGCCCAACTACTTGATTCGCAGGAATGCCGGTCGTCTGATCCCACACGCCTCGTTTCCGCTTCTTGTCCCTGTGTGGATTGATATGCCGACTGCCCGCTGCATGTCCACCCGCAGCCGGAGCTTGTGCGGAATTGCAACCGTGATGACATGCGGACTGCTTGCGGCACGACGAACGCAATATCGTCCGTCGTCGCGGCGATCATAGCACCGGTCGCTACGCTCGTCAAACAACGGAAAATGGGTCCAGAATTTCGTCCCAGGAAGCTGCCCGACCAGGTCATTTGGCACGCGGTCTGGCAGCGATCACACAACAGAATCGAACAGGCCGGAGATCGCTCTGATCCCCGGCCTGTTGCCTTGCTCCACGGCTCTCGCCCTTACAGCACCCTGAACTCCCCTTCCACGATCTCCTCCTCCCCCGGCCGGTGGAAGACGATCTGGTCGTCGCGCACGTCGGCGACGATGCTGTCTCCTTCGCCGAAGTCGCCGCGCAGCAGGGCCAGCGCCAGCGGGTCTTGCACCAGTTGCTGGATGGCCCGCTTCAGCGGCCGCGCGCCGTAGACCGGGTCGTAGCCCCGTTCGGCCAGCAGGCCGCGCGCCGCGTCGCTCAGCTCCAGCCGGATCTTGCGGCCGGCCAGCAGCGCCCGCAGCCGCGCCAACTGGATCTCCACGATCTTGCCCAGGTGCTCCCGGCTCAGCGGGTGGAAGACCACGATCTCGTCGATGCGGTTCAGGAACTCCGGGCGGAAGGTGGCGCGCAGCGCCTCCAACACGTGACGCCGAATGGCATCCTCGCTCTCCCGCTGCACGGTCCACGCCTCGCTGCCCACGTTGCTGGTCATGATCACCACCGTGTTCTTGAAGTCCACGGTGCGGCCATGGCCGTCGGTCAGCCGGCCGTCGTCCAGCACCTGCAAGAGGGTGTTGAAGACCTCCGGGTGCGCCTTCTCGATCTCGTCGAAGAGCACCACCGAGTAGGGCTTGCGCCGCACCGCCTCGGTGAGCTGGCCCCCCTCCTCGTAGCCGACGTAGCCGGGGGGCGCGCCCACCAGCCGGCTGACGGTGTGCCGCTCCTGGTACTCGCTCATGTCGATGCGCACCATGGCCTGCTCGTCGTCGAAGAGGAACTCGGCCAGGGCGCGCGCCAGCTCAGTCTTGCCGACGCCGGTGGGCCCCAGGAAGATGAAGCTGCCGATGGGCCGGTTGGGGTCTTGCAGGCCGGCGCGGGCGCGGCGCACCGCGTTGGCCACGGCGCGGATCGCGTCGTCCTGGCCCACCACGCGGCGGTGCAGGTTTTCCTCCATCTGCAACAGCTTCTGCACCTCGCCCTCCAGCAGCTTGCTGACCGGGATGCCGGTCCAGCGGGCCACGATCGCGGCGATGTCCTCGGCGTCCACCTCTTCCTTGAGCAGCATGCCGCTGGCCTGCATCTCGGCCAGTTGCCCCTCCAGCCGGGCCAGCTCCGTTTCCTGCTGGCGCAGCTTGCCATATTGCAGCTCGCTGGCCCGCTGCCAGTTCTGCATGCGCTGGGCCTGCTCCACCTCGAAGCGGGTGCGCTCGATCTCCTCCTTCAACTGGGCGTTGCGCTGGATCACCTGGCGTTCCCCTTCCAGGCGCGCCTCCAGGGCGCGGCTCTGCTCGCCCAGGTCGGCCAGCTCGCGCTCGATCAGCTCCAGCCGCTCCTTGCTGGCCTTGTCCTTCTCCCGCTTCAGCGCCTCGCGCTCGATCTCCAGTTGCATGGCCTTGCGCTTGATCTCGTCCAGCTCGGCCGGGTCGCTGGTGATCTCCATGCGCAGCCGGCTGGCGGCCTCGTCGATCAGGTCGATGGCCTTGTCGGGCAGGAAGCGGTCGGCGATGTAGCGGTGCGACAGGGTGGCCGCGGCGATGACGGCCGGGTCGGTGATGCGCACGTTGTGGTGGACTTCGTAGCGCTCCTTCAGGCCGCGCAGGATCGAGATGGTGTCCTCCACCGAGGGCTCGTCGATCAGCACCGGCTGGAAGCGGCGCTCCAGCGCGGCGTCCTTTTCGATGTATTTGCGGTATTCGTCCAGCGTGGTGGCGCCGATGGTGTGCAGCTCGCCGCGGGCCAGCAGCGGCTTGAGCATGTTGCCGGCGTCCAGCGCGCCCTCGGCCGCGCCCGCGCCGACCACGGTGTGCAGCTCGTCGATGAAGAGAATCACCTGGCCGTCGCTCTCGGTGACCTCCTTGAGCACCGCCTTGAGCCGCTCCTCGAACTCGCCGCGGAACTTGGCGCCCGCCACCAGGCTGCCCATGTCCAGGGCGACGATGCGCTTGTCTTGCAGGCCGGTGGGCACGTCGCCGCGCACGATGCGCAGCGCCAGCCCCTCGGCGATGGCGGTCTTGCCCACGCCTGGCTCGCCGATCAGCACCGGGTTGTTCTTAGTGCGCCGGCTGAGGATCTGGATCACACGGCGGATCTCTTCGTCGCGGCCGATGACCGGGTCCAGCTTGCCCTTGCGCGCCAGCTCAGTCAGGTCGCGGCCATATTTTTGCAGCGCCTGGTAGGTGGTCTCCGGGTTCTGGCTGGTGACGCGCTGGCTGCCGCGGATCCCTTGCAGCGCGTGCAGGATGGCGTCCCTGGTGACGCCGGCCGCGGCCAGCAGCTTGTGGGCGCCCTCGCCCCCCTTGCCGGCCAGGGCCAGCAGCAGGTGCTCGGTGCTGACGTAGTCGTCCTTCATGGCCTCGGCCTCCCCCTGCGCCGCCTGCAAAGCGCGCTGCAAGGCTTGGCTGCCGCCGACCTGGGCGGCCCCGCCGTAGACCTTGGGCCGGCGGTTGAGCTCCGCCTCCACCTGGCCGGCCAGTTGCTGGGGATTGCGCCCCAGCCCCATCACGATCTGCGGCGCGACGCCGTCGGCCTGCTGCAAGAGGGCCAGCAGCAGATGCTCCGGCTCGACCTGGGCGTGATAATAGCTTTCGGCCAGCGATTGGGCCTCGAAAATGGCCTCCTGGGCCTTTTGGGTGAATTTATCCAGTCTCATGATGTGGTTTTCCTTTCACAGGTTCGGTCGGTTCCCTCCAGCCGGGGGCGTCCCCTGACGGTTCATGCCGGGGCGTCGCCCAAAGACCGGCCCGAACAGTTTGGGTCAAGGCGTTTTTATTTTCATCATACCAGACCAATGTGAGAAATTCGCCAGCGAAGTGTTAGCATTGCGTATGAAAATCGGCGGTTGTGGCTCTTGACTTTATGGCAAGCATCGGTACAATAGGCAAAGACAATTACCATAACAAGATGCTAGCCTTCGCACCCTGCACCATGACCAACATTGCCGCCAGCCAGCATCCTACAAAGGGATCCAGCCATGCAAGCACAAGTTGATGAGTTCTTGGATTACCTGACCGCCGAAAAAGGCTATTCAGAGAACACGCTGGCAGCCTATCGCAACGACCTGAGCCAGTTCACCCAGCACCTGACCAATCAGGCCGGCCTGACGAGCTGGGATGAGGTCAACCAAAGCCAGATCGTTGACTACATCCTGCACATGAAGGAGCTGGAGTATGTCTCTTCGACCATTGCGCGCAAGGTCGCGGCGATCAAGTCCTTCTTCCATTATCTGCGCGACGAAGGGGTGATCACCAACGACCCCACCCTCTCGCTGGAATCGCCCAAGGTCAAGAAACACCTGCCCAAGGCCATCTCAGAGGAGGATGTGGAGCGGCTGCTGGCCGAGCCGACCAAGTCAGATTCGCCCAAGGCGCTGCGCGACAGCGCGCTGCTGGAGGCGCTCTACGCCACCGGCATGCGGGTCACCGAGCTGGTCTCGCTCAACGTGGAGGATGTGGATCTGGAGGCCGGCACGATCTATTGCCTGGGCAAGGGGGACCGCGAGCGCGTGGTGCCGATCTATGATCAGGCCGGGCTGATCCTGGGGCGCTATCTGAACGAGGGCCGGCCCCACCTGCTGCGCGACGCGGGGGAGAAGGCGCTGTTTCTCAATCACCGCGGCGAGCGGCTGACCCGCCAGGGGCTGTGGCTGATCATCAAACACTACGTGGATGCCATCGGCATCGAGAGTGAAGTGACCCCGCACACCCTGCGCCATTCCTTCGCCACCCACATGCTGCACGGCGGCGCCAAACTGCGCGATGTGCAAAAGCTGCTGGGCCATGCCAACATCTCCACCACCCAGGTCTACACCCAGGTGACGCGTGATCACCTGCGCGAGGCCTACAACGAAGCACATCCGAGGGCTTAACCGTGGAAACCATCCCAACTCGCCAGCATTTCGCCGAAGCCGCCGCCGTTATCCGCCAGGCCACAGCGCTGCAGCCCAAGGTCGCCATCGTGTTGGGATCAGGGCTGAGCGGGCTGGCCGACGCGGTGGAGCAGGCGGTCTCCCTCGACTATCGTGACATTCCCCACTTTCCCATCTCCACCATACCCGGACATCAGGGCCGGCTGGTGTTGGGAACGCTGGAGGGCCAGCCGGTGGCGGTGATGCAGGGCCGCACCCACTACTACGAGGGCTACTCCATCCATCAGGTGACCTTGCCGATTCGCGTGCTGCGTCTGTTGGGCGTCGAGACGCTGATTCTGACCAACGCGGCCGGCGGGCTGAACAAGAATTTTCACACCGGCGACCTGATGCTGATCGTCGACCACGTCAACATGGTGGGGATGGCCGGCATCAACCCACTGCGCGGCCCCAACGACCCGGAGCTGGGCCCCCGTTTCCTGGACATGTCCAAGGCCTATGACCGCCATCTGCGTCAACTGGCCTTGCAGGTGGCGGCAGCCGAGGACATCCCCATGCACCAGGGGGTGTACGTGGGGCTGGCCGGGCCGACCTTCGAGACGCCGGCCGAGATCCGTTTTCTGCGCCTGATGGGCGGCGACACCGTGGGCATGTCCACCACCTCGGAAACGGTGACGGCGCACCACGGCGGCATGCGGGTGCTGGGCATCTCCGGCGTTAGCAATGTGGCCATCGACCAGGTGGACAGCCAGAGCGAGGCCAGCCACGAGGAGGTGCTGGAGGCTGGCGCGCTGCTGACCCCGCGCATGACCGCGGTGATCCGGGGAGTTCTCAGGCAGTTGTGAACTTCTCGTCACGAGGAAACGTGGTATAATGGCCAGATCGAAGGCAATCTGGACGAACAGCAACGGAGACCGATGCCCGGCGTGATGCGCGGGCATTCGTTTCGTTTTGAGGCAATGACACCGCATGGCGGTCTTGGTCAGGATCATCAGCAACAACGCGGCCTGGATCTATCTCGCCTGCCTGCTGGCGGCGCTTTTCCTGCTGCGCAGCGCGCTGTTGGCGCGCCGTGAGCGCCAGCAAGCGGCCTTCAAGCTGGAGCGCGAGGCCGCCATCAACCGCACCCACTCCACGCTGCGCTGGGCCCTCCTGCTGCTGGTTGTCATGGGGCTGACCTATTTCGTGGCCAACACGCTGGCGGTGGCGGTGGAGCCGATCATCGCCGAGGCGGACCCCACGCCCACGCCGGTCTTCCTGCTGGACACGCCCACCCCCACGGTCGCGCCCACCGCGGTGGTCACGGTGACGCTGACTGCCACGGAAACCCCCACGCCGCGGCCCCGCGCAACGCCGCGGCCGTTGGACACCCCCACCCCCGCCCAGCCTCCCACGCCGACCGCGCCGGCGGTCGTGGCCCCTTCCTGCCCCGACAGCCGTGCGGTCATCATCGAACCTGGGGTGGGCCAGCGGGTCAACGGCCCGGTCACGCTGATCGGCACCGCGCAGAGCGAGAACTTCGAATATTTCAAGATCGAATTCAAGGCGGCCGGCGCGCCGGGCGACTTTGGCTTCTATCTCAGGCGCGACACTCCGGTGATCAATGGCCCGTTGGGCACCTGGAATCCCGCCGGCTTGCCCGCCGGCGACTACCAACTGCGCCTGGTCACGGTGGATATCACCGGCAATTTCGGTCAGTGCACGGTGCAGGTCACCGTGGGTGGATAATCTGAAGGAGAAGAGACTTTGAACGAGTCACGCAACAATAACCTGGTATGGTGGGTGTTGGGCGGGTTGGTGGTGCTGCTTTGCTGCTGCCTGCTTTTCATGGTCGCCGCCGGCGGCATGATCTACGGATTGGCGGGCTCCACAGCCAGCCAAGATTGGTCGGGAGATGTGACGGCCGATGTGGATCTGTTCGACCCGGACCTGGAAGCCACGCCTGATCTGTCGCAGGAGCAGGGGCTGCCCACGGCCACCCCTGCCAGCGCCAAGACGCCAGAGGCCGACTCGTCGTTCTTGACGCCGGTTCAGAGCGAATTTTTGACTGAGCAGCAGTTGCGCGATGTGGTGGTGCCCCCGCGCGATCTGCGCATGTTGGCCCAGGGGCTGCTGGGGACCGGCCCCATCCCCGAAGTGGTGTCCGACACGGCCCCGGTCTACCGCGTGGGCGATGTCGAGTCGTTCTGGATCAGCAACGAGGACACCGGCCAGAACAAGCAGATCCGCGCCGAGCTGGCCTACATGAACGACGTGCTCTACATGTGGGTCGAGGAGGGGGTGCGCTACAGCGAGTCTGACCTGCGCCGCGCGGCCGACCGCTTCGCCTCAGAAACCTATCCCACCAACCGCGATTTCTTCGGCAGCGAATGGTCGCCAGGTATCGACAGCGACCCGCGGCTGCACATCCTGCATTCGGAGCAGTTGGGCAGCAGCATTGCCGGCTATTTCAGCGGCGCGGACGCGGTCAGCCGCCTGGCCCAGCCCTTCTCCAATCAGCGGGAGATGTTCTACATCAACGTCGACAACACCAAGCCCAACAGCGAATTCTACAATGGCGTGCTGGCTCACGAGTTCCAGCACATGATCCATTGGTTCCAGGACAAGAACGAGACCACCTGGGTCAACGAGGGGCTGAGCGAGCTGGCCATGCAGCTCAATGGCTATGACACCGGCGGCGCGGATTTCATCTTCAGCCAGTTGCCTGACACCCAGCTCAACGCTTGGAGCGACGATCCCAACTCGCGCACCGAGCACTACGGCGCGGCCTACCTCTTCATGGCCTATTTCCTGGAACGCTTCGGCAACGAGCTGATGCAGGCGGTGATCGCCGACGACGCCAACGGCATCGATGGCTTCGAGAACGTGCTGGCGCAGGCTGGAACCGGCCTGACCTTCGATCAGGTGTTCGCCGATTGGGTGGTGGCCAATCTGCTGGATGATCCCAGCCTGGCCGATGGCCAGTATGGCTATCAGGATCTGGACCCTGCCCCCATGCAGCGCGACCAGAACCTGCGCCGCTTCCCCGCGCAGATCGAGGGGGATGTCAGCCAATACGGTACCGATTATATCGAACTGAGCGGCTCCGGCGACCTGGCCATCGATTTTCGCGGCGCGGCCACCACCCGCCTGGCCTCGCATCAGCCGCACAGCGGTCAGTTCGCCTGGTGGGCCAACCGCGAGGACGATTCCGACGCGCGCCTGACCCACACCTTCGACCTGAGCGGCGTGGATGCGGCCACGCTCAACTTCTGGACCTGGTACAACATCGAATACGACTGGGATTACGGCTATGTGATGGCCTCGGTCGACGACGGCGCAACCTGGACCATCCTGCGCAGCGAGGCCATGGTGGACAGCAACCCCAACGGCAACAGCTTCGGCTGGGCATTCACCGGCTGCTCCGGTCAACCCGACGTCACCGAGCCGGGCCAGACCTGCCGCGCCCAGTGGATCGAGCAGACGGCTGATCTGAGCCCCTTTGCCGGCAACGCCGAGGTTCTGGTGCGCTTCGAGTATATCACCGACGACGCCGTGACCTACCCTGGCATCTTCATCGACGATGTGAGCGTCCCCGAGATCGGTTTCATGGATGACATGGAGAACGGCGTGGGCGACTGGGCCAGCGAGGGCTGGATCCTGACCGACAACCTGCTGCGTCAGCGCTGGCTCTTGCAGCTCATCGAGCTGGAGGATGGCGAGGATCCGGTCATCACCCACATCCCGGTGGACGAGAGCGGCGCCGCCCAGTGGCTCGTGCAGGGCCTGGGCCGCGGCAAGAACGCAATTCTGGCCATCAGCGGCCTGGCGCCGGAGACCACAGAGAAGGCGTTGTACGAGTTCACCATCACGCAGCAGTAATGCGTAACGAGTAACTCGTGACCAGATGGGGGGACGGGGGGGTGTGGGAATGTGGGGCGTGGCTGCTGTGCGGCTCCGGCGATTATCGCCCGCCCCCCTCCCGCACCTCCACGCTGCCCACGCCCAGCCGGCGCACCAACTGCTGCTCCAGCTCGGGGCTGAAGGCTGTCCTGTCGTTGGGGAAGTCGAGCTGCACCGCCGCGCCGTTCTTGCGCACGACGATGCAGAAGCGATCCGGCCCCGGCTTGGCCCTCAATGCGTCCACCACCCAGCCCAACAGCCGCTTGTCGCGCTCGGCATCGTGCGTGCGCTGGACGGTGACGCGAATCTCACGGGAAGGGGACTGCGTGACCGGCGACTTAGACCCTTGAACCGTAGATGGGGCGACCGACGACTTGGACCCATGAACCGCGGATGGAACGACCGACGACCCAGACCCTTGAACCGCGGATGGGACGACCGACGACTCAGACCCTTGAACCGCGGATGGAGCAGCCGGCGGCTTGGTCCCTTGAACCGCGGGCGCGTCCACCTGTTGCCGCGCGCCGGCCGCAACCGGCTCAACACGCGCCGTTCCCCCCTCCCCATTCCCCATTAACCGTTCACCATTCCCCATTAACCGTTCACCGTTCACCGTTCCCACCTCCCCATTCCCCATCAACCGTTCACCGTTAACCGTTAACCGTTCACCATTCCCCATTAACCGTTCACCATTCCCCATTAACCGTTCCCCCCTCCCCTCCTCCTCCCACGGCGCCGGCGCCTCGCGCAGCCAATCGGGCTCTTCCAGCGCAAAGGGGTTGCCATCCTCGCCGGCATCCTCCGCCTCAGCGCCATAGCTCAGCGTTTCGTCGCCATCGGCGATCCTGAGGCCGGCGCTGCTGGGCGCAGACCATGGCGGCGCGGCGGCGGGCCGCGGCGGCGCCGCCGGCCGGCCGGAGCTGTTGCCATCCACGAAGGTCGGCGCGCCGCGCAGGTCGGCATAGGGATCGCCATCGTCGGCCGCCAGGGCGCGGTTCACATAGGTCTGCACCGAGTCGCACAGCACGTTGACCGACTCGCCGCGCTTCTCCGCCTTGCCCCGCACCAGCACGATGCGATCCTGCACCCACAGCTCCTTGCTCTCCTCCCAGGTCTTGGGGAAGACTACCACGTCGCACTGGCCTTGCAGATCCTCCAGGGTGACAAAGGCCATGCGATCACCCTTTTTGGTCGTGATCTGGTTGACGCGCACCACATTGCCGGCCAGCACCACCGACTTGCCCACCTGCGCCTCGCCCAGCTCGCCGCAGGTGCAGGTCACCACCCCGCTCAGGTCCACAGCCATCTGCTGCAAGGGGTGCGACGAGACGTAGACGCCCAACAGCTCCTTCTCCATCTCCAGCCGCTGCTTGGGGTTGAGCGGGGCGACCGAGGGCAGGGCCAGCGTCGGCGCAAAGCTGGCGGTCGTCTCCAGCCCGCCGCCGAACAGGTCGAACATGCTGAGCTGGCCAGCCTCCTCAGCTTCGTGGTGCGAGCGGCTGACGCCCACCATCTGCTCCATCCCCTCCAGCAGTTGCGCCCGCTCGCCGAACTGATCCAGCGCGCCCACTTTGATCATGCACTCCAGCGCCTTCTTGCCCACCTTGCGCAGGTCCACCCGCTGGCAGAGCGCCTCCAGCGAGGGGAAAGGCCCGGCCTGGCGACCGGCCAGAATCGCCTCCACCGGCCCCTCGCCCACGTTCTTGATCGCGGCCAGGCCATAGCGAATGGCCGCGCCCGGCGGCGTCGGGAAAGGATAGGCGATGTGCAGATCGCGCGCGGCCGGCCGAGCCCCGTCGCTCTGCTCCACGGTGAAGTTGAAACTGCTGGCGTTGACATCGGGCGGCAACACCTCGATGCCCATGCGCCGCGCCTCGGTGATGTAGTAGGCCACCTTTTCCGGGTTGTCCCGCTCCACATAGAGCATGGCGGCCATGTATTCCAGCGGGTAGTGCGCCTTGAGGTAGGCCGTCTGCACGGTGATCACGGCGTAGTCAGCGGCATGGCTGCGGTTGAAGCCGTAGCGGGCAAAGCCCAGCAGGGCATCCCAGATCGCGTCCGTCTCCTGACGCTTCAGCCCCGACTTCTGCGCCGCGCCCTTGGCGAAGATCTCGCGGTGCTGAAGCAGCGTTTTCTCCGACTTCTTGCTGATGGCGCGCCGCACGTTGTCCGCTTCGCTAGCCGTGTAGCCGGCGATATCGGTCAGAAGCAAAATCACCTGCTCCTGATAGACGCAGACCCCGTAGGTCTCGGCCAGAATCGGCTCCAACGCCGGGTGGACATACTCGGCTTCCTTCTTGCCGTGCATCACAGCCACATATTCCGGGATGAAGTCCATGGGCCCCGGCCGGTAGAGGCTGATCGCGGCCACGATGTGGTTGAACTCGCGCGGCTGCATCTCGGTCAACATGCGGCGCAGGCCCGCGCCTTCCACCTGGAAAACCCCCGACACCTCGCCGCTGCTCAGCAGCTTGTAGCTTTCCGGATCATCCAGCGGGATATTGTCCAGCGTCCACTCGACCCCATGCCGCTGGCGGATCAGCTTGGTCGCCTCGCGCATCACCGTCAGGGTGGCAAGGCCCAGAAAATCGACCTTGAGCAGGCCAATGCTCTCGCAGATGGGAAACTCGAACTGGGTGACGGCCTCGGTGATCACCGCCTTTTGCGGCCGCATCACCGGCAGATAGGCGGTCAGCGGCTGGTCGGTGACGATCACGGCCGCGGCGTGGGTGCTGGCATGGCGGGCAACCCCCTCCAGCGCGCTGGCCGTGTCCAGCAGCTCCTTGACCTTGGGATCCCCCTGATAGAGCTCGATCAGCTCCGGCGTCGCCAGCTCCGGCTTCTTCTCATCTTTGCCCAGGCACTGTTCGATGGTCACCGGCTTGCCGGGGATGGCCGGGATCTGCTTGGCGATGCGATCCACCTCGGCCAGGGGGATATCCAGCACCCGCGCCACATCGCGCACGGCCGCGCGCGCCTTCATGCGCCCGAAGCTGACGATCTGGGCCACATGTTCCGCGCCATATTTGTCGATGGTGTAGCGGATCATCTCCTCGCGCTGATCGTCGGGGAAGTCCAGGTCGAAATCAGGCATGCTGACGCGGCCGGGGTTGAGGAAGCGCTCGAAGACCAGGTTGTTGCTCAGCGGGTCGATGCCGGTGATGCCGGTGGCATAGGCCACGATGGAGCCGGCGCCGGAGCCGCGCACGTTGTACCAGATGCCCCGGCCGCGCGCATAGCGGCACAGGTCGGCCACGATCAGAAAATAAACGTCGAAGCCCATCTGGTGGATGATCTTCAGCTCATGTTCCTTGCGCGCCTGCACGTCGGCGTCGTCGGCCCGCGTCCCGTAGCGCCAGCGCAGCCCTTCCTCCGTCACCTCCCGCAGATAGCTCTGGTAGTCCTGCCCCTCCGGCACATCGATGTCAGGCAGGTGGAAGGTCTTGTCCTCCAGGTTCACCTGGCACATCTCGGCGATGCGCAGGGTGTTGGTGAAGGCGCTCTCCGGCAGGTCGATCAGCGGGCGGAAGAGGTCCCGCATCTCCTGGCCGCTCTTGAGGTAATAGCTGGCGTCGGACATGCGCATGCGGTCAGCCTGATGAAGCAGCGACGTGGTCTGCACACAGAGCAGCACATCGTGGTAGCGTGCATCCTCTGGCTCGACATAATGCACGTCGTTGGTCGCAACCAGGTCGATATCGTGGCGCTTGGACCAGTCCAGCAGCGTCTTGTTGACCTCGCGCAGCGACGGGATGTCGTGTTCTTGCAGCTCGATGTAGAAGCGATCCTTGCCGAAAATGTCCAGGTACCAGTGCAGCCGCTCCAGCGCCAGCTTCTCCTGCGGCCGGGCGCCCTTTTCGCCGTTGAGCAGCGCCGGCACCTCGCCCGCCAGGCAGCCGGTGGTGCAGATCAGCCCCTCGCTGTGACTGGCCAGGTAGTCGGCGTCGATGCGCGGCCGGTAGTAGTAGCCCTGCATCTGGGCGTCGGAGCAGATCTTGAGCAGGTTCCTGTAGCCCGTCTGGTTCTGGGCCAGCAGCAGCAGGTGGTGGCGATCCTTGTCCAGCACCGAGTCGCGGCCCTGCATCGGCCGGCCCCAGCGGGTGAGGTAGGCCTCGACGCCGATCACCGGGTGGATGCCCGCGCCCTTGGCCGCGCGGAAGAAGGGGATCACGCCGTGCATGGCGCCGTGATCGGTCAGCGCCAGCGCGGGCTGGCCCAGCCGCTGGGCGCGCTGCACCAGCTTCTCAACCCGCCCCAGGCCGTCGAGCAGCGAAAATTCCGAGTGTACGTGGAGATGGACGAAGTCGTTGGACATGGCGGTAGGTGAAAGGTGAAAGGTGAAACGTGCGGTATGTGCTCTGGCCGGTCTTTGCACAGCACCCCGGCAGGGGCCGACCGAGGCAGCGCCGACCCGTCTGCTGTGGCTGGTCGCGTGAACCGTTGCCCCGTTCCCATGCTGGGTCGCGCCCGATTATAACACGACTGGCCCTGCTGCTGCTAGTTGCATCTTGGGTTATCGGCCACGCGCGGCGCGACTTTTAAGCTACATCGTGAAATCGCCGACGGGTGCGAACACGTTGATTGAGTAGGCCGCCGTATCGAAATCAACGTGTTCGCACCCGCCGGCGGGCCAAACGTTGGTTTCGATACGCCTCAGAAGGCTACTCAACCAACGTTTGGCCCGCCGGCTGAGCAGTTACGGCCGCGGTATCGAAATCCACGGGCTTGCAGACGCGCCCTGCCTTTCCGCCCGTCTCAGCCGCACCAGACAGCCGACCGGCGGCCGCGCAGCGCGCTGATCAGGGTGATGCCCTGGCAGCGCGCCAGATCGTCCAGCCGCAGCGTCTGCTCGTGCAACTGGCCGCTTTCCAGCAGCTCGGCCCGCAAGACGCCGGCCAGCAGGCCGCTCGTCGTCGGCGGCGTCACCAGCCGTCCGTCCAGCCTCAGCGCCAGGTTGGCGATGGTGGTTTCGGTCAGCTCGCCGCGCCGATTCCAGAGCAACACTTCCGTGCAGTCTGGCCGCCCAGCCCGCGCCTGTTCGTACACCGCCCGCTGGGTCGTCTTGTGGTAGAGAAAGACATCGTCCACATCCACCGGCGCGGTCGCCAGCCCCAGCCGCACAGGTTCGTCCGCGTCCGCGGCCAGGGGCTGCACCTCCAGCCGCCGCCGGCCGCTCCGGTCGACCAGCAGGCGCAGCCGGGCGGGGTCGGGCAGCGCGGCCGCGTCCAACGCGTCCAGCTCGCGGCGCAGCGCGGCCAGATCCAGCGCAAAGCCGAAATATTCGGCCGAGCCGGCCAGGCGCGCCAGATGCCGCTCCAGCCGGGCGACGCCGGCCTGGGCCGTCCAGCGCATCGTCTCCAACAGCTCGAAATCGGGGAAACGGCGGCTGAGCACCTGCGCCTTGAGCTGGCACTCGGCATATTCCGCGTCGGCGTCCGAGTCCCAAACGATGCCGCCGCCCACGCCGTAGCTGACCTGGCCCGCGGCCCGGTCCACCAGCGCCGTGCGGATGGCCACGTTGAGGCGGACGCGCCGGCCTGGCGCCAGATAGCCGATGGCGCCGGTGTAGACCCCGCGCGGCCGGGCTTCCAGCCCGGCGATCAACTGCATGGTGCGCACCTTGGGCGCGCCGGTGATGGAGGCGCAGGGGAAAAGCGCGGCCAGAATCTCCTCCAGCGGCGCCTCGCTCTGCGCCTCCACCGTGGAGGTCATCTGCAAGAGGGTGGGGTAGCGCTCCACCTCCAGCAGGCTGGGCACGGCCACGCTGCCGAAGCGCGCCACCCGCCCCAGGTCGTTGCGGATCATATCGACGATCATGACGTTTTCGGCCTGATCCTTGGCCGAGGCGCGCAGGGCGGCCATGCGCTGGCGATCCTCGGCCAGGGTGCGGCCGCGCGGCGCGGTGCCCTTCATCGGTTTGGCGCTGATCCGCTGGCCATCGATCTGCACGAAGAGCTCCGGCGACGCCGAACAGATCACGTGGCGCCCCAGGTCGATGTACGCGGCATAGCCGCCCCGCTGGGCGTTGGCCAGGTCGACGAAGAGCCCCCAGGGGTCCCCCTGCCAGGCGGCGTCCAGGGCGATGGTGTAGTTGACCTGATAGCTGTCGCCGCGGCTGATGGCCTCCTTGATCTGGCTGATGGCCTGGCGATAGGCCCCGAGCTGCTGGCTGGGCTGCCAGCTTCCCAGGGCATAGGCGCCGCCCGCCGGCAGTTGCTCCCAGATCGTGGGCGCTGCACACAGGCCAAAC
>Ga0209200_1001160_pt1 | contig 27608 bp, 21 predicted proteins | sample AD_UKC033_MetaG_FD_184406 | JGI IMG/M metagenome (GOLD analysis project Ga0209200, IMG submission 184406) | Active sludge microbial communities of municipal wastewater-treating anaerobic digesters from USA - AD_UKC033_MetaG (SPAdes) (version 2) | ecosystem: Engineered > Bioreactor > Anaerobic >... | reverse complement strand
CGCGGCCCCGGGGACGGCGCCCTTGAGCGCCGCCAGGGCCTGAAAGGCGCCGCGCGCCTCGCCGCCCAGCTCGGCCTTCAGCGCCGCCAGATGGCGTCCCATGCCGCGCTGGCGGCCGTGCTCGTCAACCACGCGGAAGTTCATGAACAGGTGCGCCGGCAGCATGTCGAGCTTGAAGTCGCTGCGCTTGACATCCAGGCTGGTGGCCTCGCGCACGCGCCTGAGCAGCGCGTCGGTCAGGCTGCCGTGGCCGAACACCTCGGGCGCGCCCAGGATCTCGGCCAGCCGGGCGGCGCTGTCGGGCAGCGGCACGAAGCGGCTGCGCGGCTTTTGCGGCAGGCTTTTCAGCAGCGCCTGGATCTTGTCCTTCAGCATGCCGGGCACCAGCCATTCGCAGCGCGCCTCGCTCACCTGGTTGAGCACGAACAGCGGCACCGTCACCGTCAGGCCGTCCCTGGCGTCGCCCGGTTGGTGCAGGTAGCTGGCGGCGCAGTCCACGCCGCCCAGGCGCACCATCTTGGGAAAAGCGCTGGTGGTGATGCCGGCGGCCTCGTGGCGCATCAGCTCCTCGCGCGTGAGAAGCAGCAGGTTGGGTTTGGCGCGGCTGGCTTCGCGCCACCAGCGCTCGAAGTCGCGCCCGTTGCAGATGTCGGCCGGGACCTGGCTGTCGTAGAAGGCGTAGATCAGCTCCTCGTCGACCAGCACGTCCTGGCGGCGGCTCTTGTGCTCCAGCTCCTCGACCTTGGCGATGGTGCGCTGGTTGGCCAGCAGAAAGGGCAGGCGCCGCGCCCACTCCTCGGGCCAGTCGCCGCCCACCAGCGCCGCGCGGATGAAGATCTCGCGCGCGGCGCGCGGATCGACCGCACCGAAGCTGCGGCGCCGGCCGCCGTAGACCAGCAGGCCATAGAGCGTGGCGCGCTCCAGCGCCACCACGTCCTGCGCCTTCTTTTCCCAGTGCGGCTCCAGCAGCTGCTTTTTCAGCAGATGGCCGCCGACCTCTTCCAGCCACTGCGGCTCGATGGCGGCGATGCCGCGGCCGAACAGGCGGGTGGTTTCCACCAGCTCGGCGCAGACGATCCACTTGCCCGGCCGCTTGCTCAGGTGCGCGCCCGGATGGCGGTGGAACTTGATGCCGCGCGCGCCCAGATACTCGCCGCTCTGGGCGTCGTCGCCCTCCAGCTTGCAGCCGACGTTGCCCAGCAGCCCCGCCAGCAGCGATTTGTGCAGCGCCTCGTAGCCCGAAGGTTGGTCGTTTTCGCGCCACTTGTGCTCGGCCACCACGGTGTGCAACTGGGTATGAATGTCGCGCCACTCGCGCACCCGGCGCACGCTGATGAAGTTCTGGCGCAGCAGTTGCTCCCACTGGCGGTTGCTCAGCTTGTGCACCGCCGACGCTTCGGCGTTCTGAATCAAATCGGAATCAAGCCCTTGTCCAGAAAGCGCCGGAAGCTCCTTTTTTGATAGTGTCTGGCGTGCTTGGGCAAGGGCCGCTGCCGCGCGCTGGGCCACTGGCAGCGCGGCCGCATTGGCGGGTTTGCGCGCGGCCGTCTGCCCTTCGCTGGCTGCCATCTGCGCGCGGGTCATAGGCAGTGACCGGCCGGCGCCGGGCCGCCCCAAGCCGGCCGCGGCCCCCCTGGGGGGCAGCGCAGCAGCGAAGCGCGAAGCGTGGGGGCCTGTTCCACCGCGCGCGTCGTGCAGCCACTTCCACAGCCGCAGGTAGCCGGAAAACTCGCTCTTCTCGTCGTCGAACTTGGCGTGCGCCTGATCGGCCTGGGCCTGCTGCTCCAGCGGCCGGTCGCGCACGTCGGGCACGCTCAGCGCGGCGGCGATCACCAGCACCTCGCGCAGCGCGCCGCGCGCGCGTGCCTCCAGAATCATGCGGCCGACGCGCGGGTCCAGTGGCAGGCGCGCCAGCTCCGTGCCCAGCGCGGTGAGCTGCTGCGCCTCGTCCAGCGCGCCCAGCTCCTGCAGCAGTTGCACGCCGTCGGCGATGGCCCGGCCCGAGGGCATGTCGAGGAAGGGGAAGTCCTCCACCCGCCCGCCCTCGCCGCCCAGGCGCAGGCTCTTCATGCGCAGGATCACGGCCGCCAGTGAGGAGCGCAGGATCTCCGGGTCGGTGAAACGCGGGCGGCCGGCGAAGTCCTGCTCGTCGTACAGGCGGATGCAGATGCCGTCGGCCACGCGCCCGCAGCGGCCGGCGCGCTGGCCCGCCGCCGCCTGGCTGATCGGCTCGACCAGCAACTGCTCCACCTTGCTGCGATAACTGTAGCGCTTGACGCGCGCCGTGCCGGGGTCGATCACGTAGCGGATACCCGGCACCGTGAGCGAGGTCTCGGCCACGTTGGTGGCCAGCACGATGCGCGGCGCGCCGTGCGGCTCGAACACGCGGTCCTGCTCGGCCTGCGACAGCCGCGCGAACAGCGGCAGCACCTCGGCGCCGCGCGTCAGCGGCCGGTGCGACAGGTGCGCGCGCAGGTGGTCGGCGGCTTCGCGGATCTCGCGCTCGCCGGGCAGAAACACCAGGATGTCCCCTTGCGGAGGGCCCACCCAAAGCTCATCCACCGCAGCGGCGATGGCGTCGTTCAGGTCGTGTTCGCGGCTTTCCTCGAACGGGCGCCAGCGCTGCTCCACCGGGTACATGCGCCCCGACACCTGCAGCACCGGCGCAGGAACGAGGCCCCCACGCTCCCCCACTTCGTGTGGGTCGCTGCCCCCCGAGGGGGCCACGCCCGGCTTGGGGCGGCCTGGCGCCGGGACAAGGCCCCCATGCTCCCCCACTTCGTGTGGGTCGCTGCCCCCCGAGGGGGCCACGCCCGGCTTGGGGCGGCCCGGCGCCGGGACAAGGCCCCCACGCTCCCCCACTTCGTGTGGGTCGCTGCCCCCCGAGGGGGCCACGCCCGGCTTGGGGCGGCCCGGCGCCGGGCGGGGCATCGCGAAATGCCGGGCAAAGCGGTCGGCGTCGATGGTGGCCGAGGTGACGATCAGCTTCAAATCGGGCCTTCGCGGCAGGATCTGTTTGATGTAGCCCAGCAGGAAGTCGATGTTCAGGCTGCGCTCGTGCGCCTCGTCGATGATCAGCGTGTCGTAGGCGTTGAGCAGCGGGTCGGTCTGCGTCTCGGCCAGCAGAATGCCGTCGGTCATCAGCTTGACGCTGGCGCCCGGCGTCAGGCGGTCGCCAAAGCGCACCTTGTAACCCACCACTTCGCCCAGCGGCGTGCGCAGTTCTTCGGCAATGCGCTTGGCGACACTGGTGGCGGCGATGCGGCGCGGCTGGGTGTGACCGATCAGCTTGCCGCGCTCGCCCGGCCGCGCGTTCAGCCGCCCGCGCCCCATGGCCAGGGCGATCTTGGGCAGCTGCGTGGTCTTGCCCGAGCCGGTTTCGCCGCACACGATGACCACCTGGTGCGCGCGCAGCGCGGCCTCGATCTCGGCGCGGCGCGCCGACACCGGCAGGCTGTCGGGGAAATCGATGGTCAGGCGGGGTGGCGCGTTGCTCATGGGGCTGGGGATTATCCGCGTGCGGAACTCCGGGCGCCGGATGGAGTCATGTTCCTGCCATGAAAACCCGTCCGTCCGCACCCCAGACCGCCCCGGCGCCGCGCAACCACGTTGCGCTGGCGCTGGCCGCGCGCGCCGGCAGCGGCGCGGCCGGCCGGCACCAGCGCGCCACCGGCGCGCAGCGCCGCGCCGACCGGGTGGCGCTGCAGCAGGCGCTGCGCCGGGGCGACGGTCACTGATTCCTGTGCTGATCGCGCGCGGGGCCGGCGGGCCAGCGCAGGTGCACCCCGTGCGCGGCCGCCAGCGTGGAGAGGTCGGCCTCGGTGTCGATGTCGGTGGTGCAGCGTGGGTGATCGACGGGCAGCGCCTGCACCTGCTCGGGGTGCGCGCGGCGCCATTCGCGCAGGCCGGCGCCGCCTTGCGCCGCCATCACGGCCTGGCGCGCCTGCGGGCCGAACACCAGCGGATGGCCCGGCTGGCCGGCGTGCAGCGGCAGCACCAGCTCGATGCCGGGCGCCCGCTCGGCCCAGGCCTGCAGCACGGCGCGCAGGTCCTGCGGCTCCAGCAGCGGCTGATCGCCCAGCAGCACCAGCACGCCGTCCAGATCTTCGGGCAGGCTGGCCAGGCCGCAGCGCAGGGAAGAACCGGGGCCGTCGTCGGGCGCGGGGTTGACGACCCAGCTCAGCCCGGCCTGCGCCGGCTGTGCGCGCAGCTTCCGCAGCAGGGCCGTGATGTCGCCCGCGTGATGACCCAGCACGACCACCCGACGCGACACCCCGGCCTGCGCCAGCAGGCGCAGCTGACGCGCCAGCAGCGCTTCGCCGTCACGTTGCAGCAGGCCCTTGGGCCTGAAGCCAAAACGGCTTCCGGCGCCCGCCGCCATGACGATGGCAGCTATCGGTTCGGTAGCAGGCGGGTGATCCGGCGGCGGCGGTCGGTTCACGGAAGCAGGCAGGCCGAGCCGGCCGCCGTCTGGCCCTGCTGGTCCTTGACGTAGGCCACGTCCAGGTCGCGCGGCAGCGGCGCGCCGTTCTTCACGGCCAGCACCTCGGCCATCACGCTGACGGCGATCTCGGGCGGCGTCTTGCTGCCGATGTAGATGCCGATCGGGCCGCGCAGGTGCTTGAGCGAGGCCTCGGTCTGCCCCATGTGCTCGATCAGCCGCTGGTGGCGGGCGGCGTTGTTGCGCCGGCTGCCGATGGCGCCGATGTAGAACGCCGGCGTGTCCAGCGCCTGCAGCAGCGCCAGATCGTCCAGCTTGGGGTCGTGCGTGAGCGCCACCACGCAGGTGCGCGCGTCGGGCTGCATCTCGGCCACGGTGTCGTCGGGCATGCTGGCCACCACGCGCACGCCGGGCACGCTCCAGCTGCTGCGGTATTCGTCGCGCGGGTCGCACACGGTGACGGCAAAGCCGCAGAACAGCGCCATGGTGGCCAGGTACTCGCTCATCTGGCCGGCGCCGATGATCAGCATGCGGTACTCGGGGCCGAAGGTGTTGACCAGCTCGGTGTCGGTCAGCACCAGTTCGGTCGGCTTGTCGGCCGGCTCCAGCCTCACCCTGCCGTCGGCCAGGCGCACCCGGCGGTGCATCAGGCGGCCGCTGTCCAGGCCACGGACCAGCTCGCTCAGCGCCGCGCCATCGGGGTCGAACTCCAGCAGCAGCTCCAGCGTGCCACCGCACGGCAGACCGAAGCGGTGCGCTTCGTCCGCGGTGATGCCGTACTTGGTGAACTGCGGCGGGCCGCTGCGCGGCAGCGCGTCGGCGCCGCCCGGGTGGGCGTAGCGCGCGATCAGGTCGTCCTCGATGCAGCCGCCCGAGACCGAGCCCATGACCGCGCCGTCCTCGCACAAGGCCATGATCGAGCCGATCGGCCGTGGCGACGAGCCCCAGGTGCGCACCACGGTGACCAGCAGGGCCTGCCGGCCCGCCGTCCGCCAGTCGCGCAGGGCGCGCAGCACGGTGACATCCAGGTTTTCCATGCGACACCTCCTGTGGCCAGTGACCCGGTCAGCGCAGCGCCCAGGCCACACCCAGTATGGCCACAATCGCCACCAGAATCCAGACCCACAGCGGCACGCCGGCGCCGTCGGCCGCCGCCGCCGCGGGCGCGGCGGGCACCGCCGCCTCGGCCGCCGGGTGGCGGCGCTGCATCTCCTCTTCGAAGCGCTTGAAGAAGCTCTCGGCCATCGACTTGGCCACGCCGTCGATCAGCCGCTGGCCGACCTGGGCGATCTTGCCGCCGACGGTGGCGTTGACGGTGTAGCCAAGCTCGCAGCCGGTGGCGTTGGGCGCCAGGGTGACCTGGGCGCTGCCCTTGCCGAAGCCGGCGGCACCGCCGCTGCCTTCGAAATGGATGGTGTAGCTGTCGGGCGCCTGCACATCGGCCAGTTGCAGCGAGCCCTTGAACTTGGCCGACACCGGGCCGACCTTGATAGCGTTGACCAGCGCATAGGCGCCCTCGCCGGTGGCCTCGATGCTGTCGCAGCCGGGGATGCACAGTTTCAGCACCTCGGGGTCGTTGAGCGCGTCCCAGGCCTGTTGCTGGGTGATGGCCAGGGCCTTGCTGCCTTGCATTTCCATGGGGTGGGTCCTTTCCTTTCAAGTCTTCAGGATCTGGGCGATGCCGCGCGCCAGATCGTGCAGGCGGCTGATGTTGTGCACCGCCAGCATGCCGTCGCAGGCGCGGTGCAGCACGGCGGCACCGCGCGCGCTGGGGGTGTAGCCGTCGAAGCGCAGCAGCGGGTTGAGCCACAGCAGGCGGCGCGTGTGGCGCCTGAGCCAGGCCAGCTCGCGCGCCAGCACGTCCGGCTCGCCGGTGTCCAGGCCATCGCTGACGATCAGCACCAAGGTGCGCCGCCCGACCAGGCGCCGCGCATGGCGCTGGCGCAGCACGGCCAGCGAATCGCCCAGGCGCGTGCCGCCGGCGAAGTCCTCGATGGCGCCGCCAGCCTGCTGCAGCATGGCGTCGGTGTCGCTGCACCGGAAGGCCGCCGTCAGGTCGGTCAACCGGGTGCCGAAGGTGAACACGTCGCGCCGCACGCGCTGCCCCTGCACCTGGCGCGTGGCGGCGTGCAGAAAGGCCAGCAGCAGGCGCGCGTAGCGCTCCATCGAACCCGACACGTCGACCAGCAGCAGCAGCGGCAGCGGCTGGCGGCGGCGCTGCAGGCGATGCAGCGCCATCACTTCGCCGCCGCTGTGGGCGGCGCCCTGCAGCGTGCGGCCCCAGTGCACGCGCGGACCGCGCCAGCCGGCGCGCGTGCGCCGGGCGCGCATCTCGGGCACGGCCAGTGCGATGTCGCGCACCAGCCGTTCGACCAGGGTGTATTCGCTGGCGCTGAGCTGGTTGAAGTCGGCCTGCCGCAGGCGCACCCGCTCGCTGGCCGTCATAGCGGCGTCGAGATCGACGCTCTGGTCGGGCTGGGTGCGCGGCGCCGCCCCTGGCGGCCTGGGCGGCTGCAGGGCCTCGCGCACGCGCGGGCGCTGGGGCGGCGGCGCCGCCGGCGCCTCGGCGCGCGGCAGCATCTGGGCCAGCAGCTTGTGGGCCAGGTCGGGGTCACGAAAGAAGGCGTCGAACAGCTCGCGGAACACGGCGCGGTCCTGCTCGCAGCTGACCAGCACGGCCTCCAGCGCCGCACCTACGTCGCCGCGCCGCTCCACCCCCACGCATTGCAGCGCCTGCTGCGCCAGCGCGATGCGCGCGGCGTCGAGTGGCACGCCGGCGCGGCGCAGCGCGCGCGCAAAGGCCACCACGTTGTCGGCCAGCTTGCCGCGGCGCGCGTCGCCCAGCAGCGAACGGCGGGCCGGCGCGTCCGGCGCCACGCGGGTCACGCGGCCTCCGGCGACAGCGCCTCGGTGATCAGCTCGGCAGACAGCGCCGCCACGTCCTCGCGCTGCTTGAACAGCACGCCGGCGGTGCTCTGCACCACCTCGGGGTCGAGCAGCAGCGCGTCCAGCGCCACCAGCGCCTTGGCCCATTCCACGCTTTCGGCGATGCCGGGGGCGCGCTGGAAGTGGCCCGCGTAGGGGGCGCTGCGCAGCCGGTGCACGAAGCCGGCCACCTGTTCGGCCAGCGCCGCCGGTGCCTCGGGCACGCGGGCGCGCACGATGGCCAGCTCACGTTCGCGCTCGGGGTAGTCGAGCCAGTGGTACAGGCAGCGGCGCTTGACGGCGTCGTTGAGCTCGCGCGTGCGGTTGCTGGTGAGCACGGTCAGCGGCGTGGCGACGGCGCGCACGGTGCCGAGTTCGGGGATGCTGACCTGGTACTCGCCCAGGTATTCGAGCAGGAAGGCTTCGAACGGCTCGTCGGCGCGATCGACCTCGTCGATCAGCAGCACGGCACCGGGCGCCGGTGCCTGCAGCGCCTGCAGCAGCGGGCGGCGGATCAGGTAGTGGGGCTGGTAGACCTCGCGCTCGGCCTCCTCCACCGTGCCGCGCCCTTCCGCCGCACGCAGGTGCAGCAGTTGCGCGGCGTAGTTCCATTCGTACAGCGCTTCGCGCTGCTCCAGGCCGTCGTAGCACTGCAGGCGCAGCAGCTCGCGCCCCAGCACCTGGGCCAGGGCCTTGGCCAGCTCGGTCTTGCCCACGCCCGGCTCGCCTTCGAGCAACAGCGGGCGCTGGAGCCTGAGCGCCAGAAACACCGCCGTGGCCAGGCGCCGGTCGGCAAAGTAGCCCGCGGTCTGCAGCGCGGCGATGAGTGCGTCGATGGACGACAGCGGGTCGGACGCGGTGGACGCCGGGGTGGGTGACATGAAGCTTGCGAAGGTGAATGGAAGATACTACGAATTCGATAGCTGCTTGCGCTTGCTGGATGCGCGCCGGAGCAACTTTTTATTCATGAAGTCCGGCGCGCCGCTGCGGCCCCGGGGCGAGGCCTGTTCGCACAGGGGCGCGGCTGGCGACCGGCGGCAGCAGCTGCCGTGCTGCCGCCCGCCCGGCGTCGCCGCCTTCCGCCTGACCGCGCCAGGCGCCGCAGCCGCACCCAGGGTCAGGCCAGCGCCTTGGCGACGGCGCGCTGCGTCATGACGCCTATCAGGTGCGCGCGGTATTCGGCGCTGCCGTGCAGGTCGCCGTTGAGCTCGCCGGCATCGATCGTGACGCCGGCCACCGCCTCGGGGCTGAAGTTGCGGCTGAGCGCCTGCTCCAGTCCGGCGTGGCGGAACACGCCGTTGCCGCCGCCGGTCACGGCCACGCGCACGCCGGCGTCGGTCTGCGCCACGAACACGCCGATCAGCGCGAACAGCGAGGCCGGCTGACGGAACTTCATGTAGGCCGCGCGACGCGGCTGCGGAAAGCGAATGGCGGTGATCAGCTCGCCCTCGTCCAGCGCGGTGGCGAACAGGCCCTGGAAGTAGTCGTCGGCGGCGATCTGGCGCGTGCTGGTGACCACGGTGGCGCCCAGGCCGAGCACGGCCGCCGGGTAGTCGGCCGCCGGGTCGTTGTTGGCCACCGATCCGCCCAGCGTGCCCATGGCGCGCACCTGGCGGTCGCCAATGCCGCTGGCCAGCTGCGCCAGCGCCGGTATGGTGGCGCGCACGTCGGCGCTCGCGGCCACGTCGGCGTGGCGCGTCATGGCGCCGATGACCAGCGCGTTGCCGTCCTTGCGCACGCCGGCCAGATCCTTGACGGCGCCCAGGTCCACCACCTGCTCGGGGGAAGCCAGGCGCAGTTTCATCGATCCCAGCAGGGTCTGCCCGCCGGCCAGCAGCTTGCCGCCCGCCTTGGCCAGCCTGGCGGCGTCGGCCTGGCTGGTGGGACGCTCGTAGGTGAATGCGTACATGTGTGTCTCCTCAGGCTTTGGCCGCTTGAATCGCCTGCCACACGCGGTGCGGCGTGGCGGGCATGTCCAGATCCTTCACGCCCAGGGGTTTGAGCGCGTCCAGCACGGCGTTGATCACCGCCGGCGGCGAGCCGATGGCGCCCGCTTCGCCGCAGCCCTTGCTGCCGATCGGGTTGTGCGTGCAGGGCGTGCAGACATGGCCGAGCCGGAACTCGGGGAAGTCGTGCGCGCGCGGCATGGCGTAGTCCATGTAGCTGCCGGTGAGCAGCTGGCCCGAATCAGGGTCGTACACGCCGTGCTCCATCAGCGCCTGGCCCATGCCCTGCACCAGACCGCCGTGCACCTGGCCTTCGACGATCATCGGATTGATGATGACGCCGAAGTCGTCCACCGCGGTGAAGCGGTCCACCCGCACCACGCCGGTGGCCGGATCGACCTCGACCTCGCAGATGTAGGTGCCGGCCGGGAAGGTGAAGTTGGTGGGGTCGTAGAAGGCGGTTTCGTTCAGGCCCGGCTCCAGCTTGTCGAGCGGGTAGTTGTGCGGCACGTAGGCCGTCAGCGCCACCTGGGCAAAGGGGATCTTCTTGTCGGTGCCCTTGACGGTGAATTCGCCGTTGGCAAAGTCGATGTCGGCGTCCGACGCTTCCATCAGGTGCGCGGCGATCTTCTTGGCCTTGGCCTCGATCTTGTCCAGCGCCTTCATGATGGCCGTGCCACCCACCGACAGCGAGCGGCTGCCGTAGGTGCCCATGCCGAAAGGCACGCGGCCGGTGTCACCGTGCACGATATCGACCTGCGATGGGTCTATGCCCAAGCGCGCCGCCACCAGCTGGGCAAAGGTGGTTTCGTGCCCCTGGCCGTGGCTGTGCGAGCCGGTGAACACCGTCACGCTGCCGGTCGGGTGCACGCGCACTTCGCCGGCCTCGAACAGGCCGGCGCGCGCGCCCAGGGCGCCGGCGATGTTGCTGGGCGCCAGCCCGCAGGCCTCGATGTAGCTGCTGTAGCCGATGCCGCGCTTCAGGCCCTTGGCCTCGCTGGCCTGGCGGCGGGCGTCGAAGCCGGCCACGTCGGCGAGCTTTTGCGCGTCGTTCATGCAGGCGTGGTAGTCGCCGATGTCGTACTGCAGCGCCACCGGCGTCTGGTAGGGGAACTGGGTGATGAAGTTGCGCTTGCGGATCTCGTCCTGCGACAGGCCCAGCTCCCAGGCGCAGCGCGTGACCAGGCGCTCGACCACGTAGGTGGCCTCGGGCCGGCCGGCGCCGCGGTAGGCATCGACCGGGGCGGTGCTGGTGAACCAGCCGTCCACCTCGACGTAGATCTGCGGCGCCGCGTACTGCCCCGCCAGCAGGGTGCCGTACAGGATGGTCGGCACGCTGGAGGCGAAGGTGGACAGGTAGGCGCCCAGGTTGGCGTCGGTGTGCACGCGCATGGCCAGGAACTTGCCGTCCTTGTCCATCGCCATTTCCGCGTGGGTGATGTGGTCGCGCCCGTGCGCGTCGCTCACAAACGATTCGCTGCGCTCGGCCGTCCACTTGATGGCGCAGTTGAGCTGCTTGGCCGCCCAGGTGAGCGCCACGTCCTCGGCGTACAGAAAGATCTTGGAGCCAAAACCGCCGCCGACGTCGGGCGCCACCACGCGCACCTTGTGCTCGGGCAGTTGCAGCACGAAGGCGGTCATCAGCAGGCGCTCGACGTGCGGGTTCTGGTTGGCCACGTACAGCACGTATTCGTCGGTGGCGCGGTTGTAGCTGGCGTTGGCGGCGCGCGGCTCGATGGCGTTGGGGATCAGCCGGTTGTTGGTGATGTCCAGCTTGGTCACGTGGGCGGCGCCGGCAAAGGCGGCGTCGACCGCGGCCTTGTCGCCCAGCGTCCACTTGTAGCAGTGGTTGTCGGGCGCCTCGTCGTGCAGCGCCGGGCCGTTGCGGGCGGTGCGCATGTCGATCACCGGCGCCAGCTCTTCGTAGTCGACCTGCACCGCCTCGGCGGCGTCCTTGGCCTGCTGCAGCGTATCGGCCACCACCATGGCCACGTGGTCGCCCACGTAGCGCACCTTGCCGATGGCCAGGATGGGGTGCGGCGGCTCCTTCATGGGCGAGCCGTCGGGGTTGCTGATGAGCCAGCCGCAGGGCAGCCCGCCCATCTTGCCCTCGATGTCCTTGCCGCTGAAGACGCCGGCCACACCGGGCATGGCGGCGGCGGCGGCGGTGTCGACGCCCTTCACGCGGGCATGGGCGTGCGGCGAGCGCACGAAGACGGCGTATTTCTGGTTGGCCTGGTCGACGTCGTCGGTGTAGTTGCCGGCACCGGTCAGAAAGCGCACGTCTTCCTTGCGCCTCAGCGATTCGCCGATGTGCGGCAGTTTGGCAAATTCATTGGCACCCATGGTCTTGTCTCCTCGGTGGGGCCGTCAGGCGGCCATGGCCTTCTGGGCGGTCTGCACCGCCTTGACGATGTTCTGGTAACCCGTGCAGCGGCACAGGTTGCCGTCCAGCAGGGCGCGGATCTCGGCCTCGCTGGCCTGCGGGTGGCGCGCCAGCAGATCGACGCTGCTCATCACCATGCCCGGCGTGCAGAAACCGCATTGCAGGCCGTGGCATTCCTTGAAGGCCGCCTGCATCGGGTGCAGCGTGCCGTCGGCCGCCGCCAGACCTTCGATGGTGGTCACCTCGGCGCCCTGCATCTGCGCCGCCAGCACGTTGCAGGCCTTGATGGCGCTGCCGTCGGCGATCACCGTGCAGGCGCCGCACTGGCCGGTGTCGCAGCCCACGTGGGTGCCGGTCAGGCGCAGGTGTTCACGTAGCAGCTGCACCAGCAGCGTGTTGGGCGGCACGTCGGCCGTGACCGCCTTGCCATTGACCTTGAGCTCGACTTTCATCGTGGGCGTCTCCTTTTGTCGTGGGGTTTGTCGGTTTGCACTGAAAGCGGTCATTCTTGGAACAAGCCGCGCCGCTGCACCTAGGAAATACCCTCGGTTGGCCGGAAGCGGCTCGAATAATCTCAGAATGAGACACTCGGGCCGACCCACCGGCCCGTCGCACCGCTCGCCCACCATGATGCGCCCCGACCCCCGCCAACACCAGATCGCCCTGGCGCGCCAGACCGTGCTGGCCGAGGGCATGGAGCTGACCGAGGCGCTCGTCGGCGCCTGGCTCGACCGCGCCTGGATCGTGCAAAGCTGGCGCCGCTGCCTGGCGCGTGGCGCGCGGCCCGAGGCGCCGGTGGTGTTCGACGCCGTCTCGCCCCACGCCCGCGCCCGCAGCGCCGAGCAGCACGCCGCCCTGCTGGCCGCCGCCCGCCCCGAGCTGCAGCGCCTGGCCGCGCAGATCGCGCCCATCCGTTATTTCGCCCTGCTGACCGACGCGCAGGGCACCGTCATCGACACCGCAGGCGCCATCGACCACCGCAACCGCGCCAGCCACGCCATCGCGCGCGTGGGCGTGGACCTGTCGGAAGCGGCCATCGGCACCAGCGCCATCGGCGCAGCGCTGGCCGAGCGCCAGCCTGTGTGGCTGCACCGCGGCGAACATTTTTTTGCCGACACCGGCGTCTACAGCTGCGCCGGCGCGCCCCTGTTCGGCCCCGACGGCGCCTGCCTGGGCATGATTGACGTCACCGGCGTCAACGCGCCCGAGCGCCCCGAACTCAAGCACCTGGTGGCCCAATCCGCCCGCCAGATCGAAGACGCCCTGCTGCTGGCGCGCCCGCATCAACTTCGCCTGCACCTGGCCTGGCCCGCCGGCTGGCAGGTCAGCGGCGCCGGCAGCGAGGGCGCCGCCCTGCTGTGCCTGGACGCCGATGGCCAAGTCACCGGCGCCAACAGCACCGCCCGCCAGATGCTGCCCGCCCTGCACGCCCTGCACAGCGGCCCGTTGCACGCCAGCGAACTGTTCGCCCTGCCCTGGGCCAGCCTGTTCGACCGGGCCGCGCACGGCCAGCCGCACACTGTGCCCCTGTGGTCCGGCCTGCGTGTGCAGGTGCGGGCCGAGCGCAGCACTCAGCCCGCCAGCGCCGCCAGCCCCGGCGCGCGCACCGCCGCGCCCAGATCACTGAAAGCGCTGGAAACCGAGCTGATCCACCAGGCCGTGCGCGACGCCGGCGGCCGCGTCGCCGTCGCCGCCAAGGCGCTGGGGGTGAGTCGGGCGACGATGTATCGGAGGTTGGGGGCAACCGACAAGAAGTTGTGAGATCCGACCATTTCCCCAGACGCAAAGATGCCCACTCGGTCGGGCTGGTATGGGTTCTGCAACCATCCGCCCCCCATCTGCGTCTATCAAGTGACACGATGGCCCGTGTTGGTTAACAATTCGTGTTGAGCAGATTCGCTGCTCAACGGATTCAAGGAGTCAAGAACAATGTACCGAGTGGGGTTCCCCGGCTGGAAGGTCGCAGGGCGCCTGGGGGTGCCGCTGCGCGTGCGCGTGTTCGCGCACTTCGACAACGAGAGCAAGACGTATTGGGCCAGCAGCCCTGATCTTGATGGGCTCGTGGTGTCTGGCGCAACGTTGGATGAGCTTCGCTCCGAGACGCTCAGCGCCGCTCAGACGCTGTTGGAGCTGGAAGTTGACGGCAGCAACAAGCGCGCCGTGACAACCGACCTGCGAGTCATGGACGCCATAGCCTGCTCCGCGTGAACGGGTACGCCAGCCAAGTGATAGCCGTGCTACGCCAGCACGGCTATTATTTTTTGCGACAGGGAAAAGGCGCTCACGAAATCTGGAGCAACGGCAAGCGCAATCAGGTCATCTCCAAGAACATGCCATCAAGGAACATGGCGAATGCGATCATGAAGCAAGCCGGAATTGAGCATCGGTTCTGATGACGATTTGGCCTTTGGGAAAAATTAGGGCAGATTATAATTTCCATTTGTGATAATCGCACCGATCAAATAAGGTCTGCCCGACCAAGATAGAACATAGATCTCATGTCCAAGAAATTCAATGCAATCCTCCTCGCGATTCTGGTTGCCACGTTGGTCGCACCACCCATTGCGCATGCCGAACCATCACAAGCCATCGACAAAGATCTCGATTTCAAGACTGCATTCCCACGGCCCTTCTACAAGAAAAAGCACTTCGGATTTGCCCTGACTGGCGCCACCATTGTGTCTGCCGGTGCATTCTCGTACTTCACTGCGGGTGCAGGTGCACCGGTCGCTGCTACGGGGGTGAGTACCGTTGCCAGTTGGGTTGCTGGTGGCGGCGCAGGGTCCTACATGGCTGGCCTCTCCACCGTTGGCGGATGGTTCGGTGGCAACGCCATGCTGGGAGCCGCCATTCTCAATGGGATTTCGCTCGGTACCGTGGGAGGAGCGACTTCATTTACTGCGCTAAGTGTCGGGCAGAAGGCGTTGGTTATGGGTTCCATTGCGGCGACCGCACTTGATGGAGTAGCACTGATAGAAAAACCAGACACTCGAGAGCTAGATATTCGAGTTACTCCGCCCGTCCCGAAAAAACTGGCCGACGAGCGGCTCAAACAGCTGATTGATGGCCTACAAGATGCAACAAAGAAGATAGGTGATCTCTCACGCAAACCAATAACAGACCACAACGGCAACCCACCAAAAGAAGAAAATCCAAAGTCAGCCGCGCCTACAGCCGTCACGATGGAACTGACACAGCAACTGGCTGCGGAGACAGCCAGACGCAAAACAATTGAAAATCAAATGAAACAAGAAATCGAAAGAGCACTGAACTAGGAGGAATCGAACAAAAACCTGTTGGTGCTTGCCGTCTTAGCACACAACTTTGGTATGGTCGATAAATTTTCAACGTTGTTGAATCGTATTGACGCGTCTTCCGGCTACCTCAGTTACCTGCGCTCCCTCGAGTCTTTGTCTCATCACAATGCTGCCAAAGCTGAAGAGTTGCTTCGGGAATCATCAGACTTGGCCCCCTATGCCCTTGAGCCTTCGATTCTTCTCGTTAATCTATTGGGAACAGACTTCAAGGCGAACAAGAAGAAAATCCTGGCAATTGCAGAGAGAGCGAATCAAACCTTCAAAGCTGACGCCTACACTCCCAGCGTGAGCTTGGTATCGCTCCACTATCGTATTGGAACGGAAGCGCTACGTTCCAACGATTGCGATCAAGCACGTGAACAATTCGAACAAGCTGAGAAACACCTTTCATACATTCAAAAACTTGTAGCCGGAAAAGATATCCGTGCACTTCTGAATATTGGAAACGCGAATGCGTTATATTGCAAAGACAAAAAAGATGATGCACAGGCACTTTTCGAAAAAGCAAAAAAACTTGTGAAAAGAGAAAAAGCGGATGAGCTTTGCAAACTATACAGCGGCGGTTGCTCTAATTAGAAGATGGCTATTGGCTGCATTTCTGGCGCCGTCGATAGCGGCTGCTGGAACCGCGAGTATCATCGAACGTATTGTCGGTCCTGGGGCCCACTTCTTCAAGAGTGAAAGGCACCTGCCGTCCGCCACTCTTTCGAAACGGACCGTGCAGGACCTCGCGCACGCGCCAAAGGCCAAGAACATTGATGATCTACTTGATGGAGCAATCGCCCAACAGCGCATGAACATTCTGGATCGACAGGGCGCTAGGAAACTGTTCAACGATCTTCCGTCAGGTGATAAGTTGCTTCTGAAATGCCTTCAGGTGCAAACTTGTCAACCCATTGAGTGCAGCAGGATTGCTCACGTCAGCGAATTGCATTCTGAAGTTCTTCTACGCCGCCCGGATCTGGACCCTATTCAAGCAAATCACGCTGTCGGCGCCATCAGTGAGAAAGTCATGAGAACGTATTTCGAGAATTCAGGCTGGATCCGAATCGAAGGGGAGATTGGGCGGACGGGCATTGACGGCCTGTTCGTCAAGCGGAAAGCAGATGGAATGATTCGGGAGGTCTTGCTCGTGGAAAGCAAGTACAACACATCGACGTTGTCACCCACCAATCATGGGCAGCAGATGAGCCGGGATTGGGCTCTGCGAAAGCTCGAAGAGCTCCGTCTCAAGCATCCGAACCATAGCGACTACGAACAGAGTGAACGCCTCATTGAGCGCGGGTTCTATCGGGCGCGTCTCTGGACCATGCGTTTTAGCAGTAACCGGATAGAAATCGATCTGCAACGTGTACACAGCAAGGACGCGAACATCAACCTGTTGGACGATCCTGGCAATCGCATTGCTCCTCCGCCCCAAGTCATTCACATATCACATCCCGTGAATGATCTCGAGCGAACACTTGTCCGCGCGTACAATAATGCACTTGATGAAGTTGGTCCGCCCGTGCATTAAGGGACTATTTGGGCCAGATGATAATTTTCCAAGGTCAGGCTGATGACCGGGATCACAGTAGATGCCTGCGCTTTTACCCTTTCCAGCACGCCGCCGTCGACGCCCCGCGGCGGCTGATCATTCGAGGCAGACCGGCTTAACGGCGCGGCTGCCATGTGCCGAAAGGGCCATCGCGGCTGAAGGGAAAATTGGGGTCGGATGAAAATTTCCGTTGGTCAGTCGTGCCACGCATTCACCGCTTTCATGGCCATGAAGCGACCAGCGGCAGTTTCAGCTTCAAGCCTTTTCAGCCCCCAGCGCTTTCCCATCAAGCGCGGGCAGCTATCATTCCGGTAGTATCTGGCGCAGCCGCGCACGCCCCGTCAGTCATGCACACGCGCCTGCCGCAGGCCGCCAGCACCCCCAACCCCTAAGGACACAAGCCCTTGCTCTGGATCGCCCCCACCGAAAAAGACGCCGCCTCTGCCACGCTCGAAAAGCGCCTGTGGGACGCGGCCGACCAGTTCCGCGCCAACTCGGGCCTGAAGGCGCAGGAATACTCCGGCCCCATCCTCGGCCTGATCTTTCTGCGCTTTGCCGAGGTGCGCTTTGCCGCCCAGCGCAAAAAGCTTGAAGCGGCCGGCGCCACCTCGCGCCGCGGCAGCCGGGTGGACGAACCCGCCGCCTACCACGCCGACAACGTGCTCTACCTCGCCCCCGAGGCGCGCTTCGACCACCTGCTGACCCTGCCCGAAGCAGCCGACATCGGCGGCCAGGTCAACGCCGCCATGCGCGAGGTCGAACGCCACAACCCGCAGCTCGCCGGCGTGCTGCCCAAGACCTTCAACCTGTTCACCAGCACCCTGCTCAAGGAGCTGCTCAAGAAAATCTCCGAGATCCCGGCCACGCTCGACTTCGACGCCTTCGGCCGCATCTACGAATACTTTCTCGGCGCCTTCGCCATGAGCGAAGGCCAGGGCGGCGGCGAGTTCTACACGCCCGCCAGCATCGTGCAGTTGCTGGCCCAGGTGATCGAGCCCTTCCACGGCCGCATCCTCGACCCCGCCTGCGGCTCGGGCGGCATGTTCGTGCAGTCGGCGCGCTTCGTGGCCGAGCACCACAAGAACCCCGCCGCCGAGCTCTCGATCTGCGGCGTGGAAAAAACCGACGAAACCGGCCGCCTGGCGCGCCTGAACCTGGCCGTGCACGGGCTGGAGGGCGACATCCGCCACGGCGGCAACGTCAACAGCTACTACGACGACCCGCACGCCGCCACCGGCGCCTTCGACTTCGTGCTGGCCAATCCGCCCTTCAACGTCAACGCGGTGGACAAGGAGCGGCTCAAGGACATGGTGGGCGCCGGCCGCCGCTATCCCTTCGGCCTGCCGCGCACCGACAACGCCAACTACCTGTGGATCCAGCTTTTCTATTCGGCGCTCAACGCCCGGGGCCGCGCCGGCTTCGTCATGGCCAACTCGGCCTCCGATGCCCGCAGCAGCGAGCAGGAGCTGCGGCAAAAGCTGATCGAGGCGCGCGCCGTGGACGTGATGGTGGCCGTCGGCCCCAACATGTTCTACACCGTCACCCTGCCCTGCACGCTGTGGTTCCTCGACCGGGGCAAGGCAAAAACGAAGCGCGCCGACACCGTGCTCTTCATCGACGCCCGCCACATCTACCGGCAGGTGGATCGCGCCCACCGCGACTGGACGCCCGCGCAGATCGGCTTCATCGCCAACCTGGTGCGCCTGTACCGCGGCGAAGCGCCGGACCTGACCGTGGGCGGCGAGGAGACGGCGGCCAAGCTGCAAGACGTGTTTGGCCAGGATGGAAGCGGCCAGCCCGCCTACGCCGACGTGCCCGGCCTGTGCAAGGCGGCAACGATCAAGGAGATCGAAGCCCAGGGCTGGTCGCTCAACCCCGGCCGCTACGTGGGCGTGGCCCCCGGCGAGGACGTGAGCGACGAGGACTTCAAGGAGCAGCTGGAGGCGCTGAACGAAGAGCTGCAAACCCTCAACGCCCAGGCGCGGGAGCTGGAGCAGACCATCGCCGCGAATGTGGCGGGGATTTTGGGGGTGTGAGGATGGTAGCTCTCCGACACCTCATCAAGGAATACATCGGGGGCGGCTGGGGCAAGGAAGCACCCGATCGAGAACACGTCGTCCCTGCATATGTTATTCGCGGAACCGATCTTGCTGCGGTTCAATCTGGAACAGTAAGCGGGGTTCCTTCTCGTTGGCACAAGTTGAGTAATGCACGGTCAAGAACATTGCTACCGGGCGATATCGTCTTCGAAGTCTCGGGCGGCAGCAAGGAGCAGCCCGTGGGTCGGAGTATCCTGCTCGATGGCCATCGCTTGGGTCAATTCCAAACAGCCGTCATTCCTGCGTCGTTCTGCAAGAAGATTCGTCCCGATTCAGACAAGATTCACTCGCGCTTCCTTTTGGCGCATCTTCAACTTGCCTGGTTGGATCGGCGAATCGTCCGATGGCAGGTGCAGTCAACAGGCATCAGCAACTTCAAGTTCGAAGCGTTTCTTGATGACTTTCTGATCGATCTTCCCCCACTCGCCATCCAACTCCGCATCGCAGGCATCCTTTCGGCCTACGACGAGCTGATCGAGAACAGCCAGCGGCGCATCAGGATTCTGGAGGCTATGGCCCGCGCCCTCTACCGCGAGTGGTTCGTCCACTTCCGCTTCCCCGGCCATGACACCGTCCCCCGCGTCCCGTCCCCCCTCGGGGAGATTCCGCAGGGGTGGGAGGTGAAGACAGTTGGCGAATCGTTTGTGATCTCTGGCGGCGGCACGCCATCCCGCAAGGAAGAAGCGTTCTGGAAAGGCGGCACGATTCAGTGGTATTCGCCCAGCGACCTGACTGGTGCGGGAACGATGTTCATGGATGATTCCAGTGATCACATTACCGAGCGCGGTCTCGCGCAGAGTTCTGCGCGGATGTTTCCCGCCCGCAGCGTAATGCTTACCAGTCGTGCAACCATCGGGGCAATCGCTATCAATACCGAGCCGGCTTGCACCAATCAGGGGTTCATCACTTGCCTGCCAAATGAGCGTGTGCCGCTTTATTTCCTGTTCCATTGGCTGACCGAGAACGTACCCACATTCCAGCGCATGGCGTCAGGCGCGACATTCAAGGAAATCAGTCGCGGCGTGTTCAAAACCATCGACTTTCTGCAACCGCCCGACACACTGGTTGGGCAATTTGAAGCCGCCGTTACTCCGATGGCGGAGCAAGCTCTTGCTCTCCAACGCCAAATCCAAACCCTCCGCCGCACCCGCGACCTGCTGCTGCCGCGCCTGCTCTCCGGCCAGATCGATGTGGAGACGCTGGCGTCATGATGCGCAGCGCCGAAGATCTGCTGCAGGAACTGGCTGCGCTGGATGAGTCCCATCGCATCGAGGCCAAGCAGGCACGGCAGATCGACCGTTCGGTCATGGAGACGGTGTGCGCGTTTGCCAACGAGCCCGGCCTTGGCGGTGGCTATCTGCTGCTGGGCGTGCGCCGCGACCCGCAGGATTTGTTTGCCAGCACCTATCGGGTGGAGGGCATCGATAACCCGGACAAACTGCAGTCTGACCTGGCCAGCCAGTGCGCCAGCGTGTTCAACCGGCCGCTGCGGCCCCGAGTCTCGGTGGAGGAGCTGAACGGCAAGACCTTGGTGGTGGCCTACGTGCCCGAGGTGGCACCGGCCGAGAAACCCGTCTTCATCCAGAGCCTGGGCCTGCCCCGGGGTGCGTTCCGGCGCGTCGGGTCAACCGACCAGGAGGGCACGGAAGACGATCTGGTGGCGCTGTATGCCGGCCACCAGCTGGATACCTTCGACGCGGCGGTGCTGCCCGATGCCGAGATGGGCGACATCGACCCGGCCGCGCTGGACGATTACCGGCAGCAGCGCCGGGCGATCAATCCCGACGCCGAAGAACTGGCCTGGTCGAACGACGAGCTCCTGCTGGCCCTGGGCGGCGCCCGGCGCGACAATGGGCAACTCCGGCCCACAGTAGCCGGGCTCGTGCTGTTTGGCACCGGCATGGCCTTGCGGCGCTGCTTTCCGATGATGCGCATCGACTACATCCGCGTGCCGGGCCGGCAGTGGGTGGAGAACCCGGACCATCGCTTCGATACGCTGGAAATCCGCGCGCCGCTGTTGACCGCCATCCGCCGCGCCACCAACACGGTGCGCGACGAGTTGATTCAGTCCTTTTCGCTGCCCGAAGGCGCCTTGGCGCGGGAGGACGAACCCACGCTGCCGCTGCGGGTGATCCGCGAGGCCATCGTCAATGCGGGAATGCACCGCAGCTACCGCATCCACGGTGCGATCCAGATCATCCGCTACGCCAACCGGCTGGAGGTCCGAAACCCGGGGCATTCCATCAAGGCCGAGGAACAACTGGGCGAGCCTGGCTCGGAAGCGCGCAACCCGCGCATCGCCGCCGTGCTGCATGAGGTGAACATCGCCGAGACCAAGGGCAGCGGCATTCGCGCCATGCGCGAGCTGATGCTGGCGCATGGCCTGCTGCCGCCCACCTTCGAGTCTTCGCGCCGGCCCGATCAGTTCGTCGCCACCTTCCTGTTCCATCACTTCCTGGGTGCGGGCGATCTGGCCTGGTTGCGCCAGCTCACGCACGAGCCGATCAGCGACGAAGAATCACGCGCGCTGGTCTTCGTGCGCGAGCTGGGCGCGATCGACAACGCCGCGTATCGCGCCATCAACCGTACCGATACCCTGAACGCCTCGGCCCATTTGCGCCGCCTGCGCGACCTGGGCTTGCTGGAGATGAAAGGCGCTGGCAGCCGAACCTACTACGTGCCGAGCGCCCAGTTCGCGGTACGGTCGGCCACCGAGCGCGTCGCCGCCAGCGCTTCGAATCCGCACCAGCCCGACCCGAATACACACCAGCCGCCGGCGAATACACACCAGCCCCCGCCAGATCCACACCAGTTGCTGGCGGCAGTTCCGCCACCGCTGCGCGCACGGATTCCGGCGGCCGGTACCAAGCCACGCAAGGACACGCTACGAGCCTTGATCCTTGACCTCTGTGCCTGGCGTGCGCTGAGTGCCCGGGAAATGGCCGCGCTGCTGGGTGGCCGAGACCAGAAACACCTGGTACGCGAGTTCCTGAGTCCGATGGTCCACGATGGCCTGCTGGCCTACACCATCCCGGCCATGGAGAACCATCCGGAGCAGCGTTACACCGTGCCGGCCGCGCCAGCGGCAGGCGAAGAGCCGACCGCATGAGCCCCGACGTCTGGAGCGAAGACCAGTTGGTCGAGCAGCCCGCGAACAATGACTAATGCGGGTTGCGTACGATATAAGATGCGCTACGTATGATATGTTCATACTTTGTCGTCCAACTCGACGTTCAGGCCAGAGGTACGCCATGCCAACCGTCCGCAAGACCATCACCGTGACCGACCAGCAGGACCAGTGGATCGCCGCGCAGGTGCAGGCCGGGCGCTTCACGAACGACAGCGAGTTGATCCGCGACCTGATCCGGCGCGAGCAGGAGCGCAGCGCCGATCTGCTGGCGCTGCGCCAGGCCCTGGTGGAGGGCGAGCAAAGCGGCGCGCCGCAGGCCTTTGATTTCGCCGCCTTCACCCAGCGCAAGCGCGCCCAGCACGCAGGCTGAGCCCGCATCGTGGCCGAATATCGCCTCAGCCCGGCAGCGCAGTCCGACCTGGACGAGATCTTCGACTATTCCGCCGCGCACTGGGGGCTAGTGCAGTGTTTCGCGCTGTCAGGTACTTATAGCGAGTCGCCAAGGGGCCAGGTGCGCGGCGCGTGGCCGCAGGCATGGTGGACCCATGTCAAGGCCACGCAACAAAGCAGATGGCCCCTTGGCGTCTCGCCCTGCGGGAAGCCAGAAAAAGGCTTGCGGCGGTGTTGCGCCTCTTGCCAAGGCCGCCAGCATTGGCTGCGAGCCGCGCCTTGCCGCAAGCCTTTTTCTGGCTTCTATAAGTGCCTGACAGCGCGAAACACTGCACTAAGGCGGTGCGCTACACCCAGATGCTGGCCGATGCCTGCGCCCGGCTGGCCGATGCGCCGCTGCAGTCGCAGGACTGCGCCCAGCTTCGCGCCGGCTACCGGCGCGTGGCGGTCGGCCGGCACATGCTTTACTTTCGCGTCGAGGATTACGGCGTTGCCATCATCCGCATCCTGCACGGGCGCATGGACGCGCCGCGCCACCTGTAGCCTGCCCGCATGAGCCCCCACGCCTGGACCGAAGACCAGCTGGTCGAGCAGCCCGCCATCGGGCTGTTTGCGGCGCTGGGCTGGCAGACGGTGGCAGCGCTGGATGAAACCCTGGGCGCGGGCGGCACGCTGGGGCGCGAGACCCGGGGCGAGGTGGTGCTGACGGAGCGCCTGCGGGCGGCGCTGACGCGCCTGAACCCCGGCCTGCCGCCCGAGGCCATCCAGAGCGCCATCGACGAGCTGGCGTGCGACCGCTCGGCGATGAGCCTGGAGGCGGCCAACCGCGAGGTCTACCGGCTGCTTAAAGACGGCATCGCGGTGTCCGTGCCCGACCGCGAGCACGGCGGGCAGAAAACCGAGCGCCTGCGGGTGGTGGACTGGGCGCAGCCCGAGAACAACGACTTTCTGCTGGTCAGCCAGCTCAGCGTGGTGGGCAGCCTCTACACCGGCCGGCCCGATCTGGTGGGTTTTGTCAACGGCCTGCCCTGGGTGGTGATCGAACTGAAGAAGCCCGGCGTGCCGGCGCGCGCGGCCTTCGACGAGAACCTGAGCCACTACAAGCAACAGATTCCGCAGTTGTTCTGGTTCAACGCCCTGCTGATCGCCAGCAACGGCACCGACAGCCGGGTCGGCTCGCTCACCGCCGACTGGGAGCGCTTTTTCGAGTGGAAGCGCATCGAGCGCGAGGACGAGCCGCGCCGCGTCTCGTTGGAGGTGATGCTGCGCGGCACCTGCGACAAGACGCGGCTGCTGGACCTGGTGGAGAACTTCACGCTGTTTTCCGAGCACAAGGCCGGGCTGGTGAAGGTGCTGGGTCAGAACCACCAGATCCTGGGCGTGAACAACGCCATCGCGTCGATGCTGCAGGCGCGCCAGCTGGGCCACGGGCGCGGCGGCGTGTTCTGGCAGACACAGGGCAGCGGCAAGAGCTTTTCGATGGTGTTCTTTGCGCAGAAGGTGCTGCGCAAGCTGGCCGGCAACTGGACCTTTGTGGTGGTGACCGACCGGGTGGAGCTGGACGAACAGATCGCCAAGACCTTCAAGACCGTGGACGCGGTGAGCCAGGCCGAGGGCGATGCGTGCCACGCCGCCAGCGGCGCGCACCTGCGCGAGCTGCTGTGCGGCAACCACCGCTACGTGTTCACGCTGGTGCACAAGTTTCAGACGCCGCAGGTGCTGACCGACCGCTCCGACGTGATCGTGCTGACCGACGAAGCGCACCGCAGCCAGTACGACACGCTGGCACTGAACATGCGCGCCGCGCTGCCCAGGGCGATGTTCCTGGCCTTCACCGGCACACCGCTGATCGCGGGCGAAGAGCGCACGCGCGAGGTGTTTGGCGACTATGTGTCGATCTACGACTTTCAGCAGTCGGTGGAGGACGGCGCGACGGTGCCGCTGTTCTACGAGAACCGCACGCCCGAGCTGGAGCTGGTCAACCCCGACCTGAACGACGACATCTACCGCCTGATCGAGGACGCCGAGCTCGACGACGCGCAGGAGGCGAAGATCGAAAAGGTGCTGGGGCGGCAATACCACCTGATCACCCGCGACGACCGGCTGGAGACGGTGGCGCAGGACATCGTGCAGCACTTTCTGGGGCGCGGCTTTGTCGGCAAGGCGATGGTGGTATCGATCGACAAGGCTACGGCGCTGAAGATGCACGACAAGGTGAAGCAGCACTGGGCGGCCGAAATGGAGCGGGTGCAGCAGGAACTGGGCGAACTGGCCCACTTGCCGCTGGGTGGCGAGCGCTCGGCCGAGCAGGCCAGGCGCGATGTGCGCAAGGCCGAGCTGAAGCAGCGGCTGGCGCTGCTGACCGGCACCGACATGGCGCTGATCGTCTCGCCGGGGCAGAACGAGATCGAGCAGATGAAAAAGCTCGGCCTCGACATCGAGCCGCACCGCAAGCGCATGAACGAGAGCCAGCCGGCGCTGGACGAGAGGTTCAAGGACGTGGCTGACCCGCTGCGGCTGGTGTTCGTCTGCGCGATGTGGCTGACTGGGTTTGACGCGCCGAGCTGCTCGACGGTGTATCTGGACAAGCCGATGCGCAACCACACGCTGATGCAGACCATCGCGCGCGCCAACCGGGTGTTTCCGGGCAAGCACAGCGGCGTGATCGTGGACTACGCCAACGTGTTTGCCTCGCTGGAGAAGGCGCTGGCCATCTACGGCGCGGGCCAGGGCGGCGCGAACCCGGTGAAGGACAAGGCGGAGTTGGTCGAGGCGCTGCGCGGGGCGGTGACGGCGGCGACGGCCTTCTGCCTGGCGCACGGCGTGGACCTGGCCGCGATGGAGACGCTGCCGACCGGGGGCCTGGAGCGGCTGGCGGCGCTGGAGAGCGCCATCAACGCGCTGATCGGCCCGGATGCGCTGCGGCGCGAGTTTCTGGGCCACGAAAAACTGGTCGCCACGCTGTACCGCGCGGTGAAGCCCGACCCGGCGGCCATCGCGTTCAGCGTGCGCGTGACCGGCATCGCCACGCTGGCGGCGGCGATCCGCGCCAAGCTCAGCCCCAACCCGCCCGACATCGCCACGATCCTGCAGCAGATCGGCGAGCTGCTCGACGAGTCCATTACCGGCCTGCGGGTGCGCGAAGGCGGGCCGCCAGCCATCGACCTGTCGAAGATCAACTTCGAGGCGCTGGCGCAGCGCTTCAAGGAATCGACGCACAAGAACACCGACCTGGAGGCCCTGAAGGCCGCCATCGCCGCCAGGCTGGAAAAGCTGGTGCGGCTCAACCGCACGCGGGCCGACTTTGCCGAGAAGTTCGAGGCGCTGATCGAGAGCTACAACAACGGCAGCCGCAACATCGAGCAGCTCTTTCAGGAGCTGCTGAAGCTGTCGAACAGCCTGGACGAAGAGCAGGCGCGTCACGTGCGCGAAAACCTCTCGGAAGAAGAACTGGTCATCTTCGACATCCTGACGCGCCCGGCGCCCGAGCTGACGACCGCCGAACGCGACGAAGTCAAGAAGGTGGCCAAGGCGCTGCTGCCGCGCATCCAGCAACTGCTGGTGCTCAACTGGCGGCAGAAGTCGGCCGCGCGCTCCAGCCTGAAGCTGGCGATCGAAGACACCCTGGACACCCTGCCCGCCGCCTACGACCGCCCGTTGTTCGCGCAGAAATGCTCGGCGCTGTTCGAGCATGTGTACGAGAGCTACCCGGAGCGAAATGCCGGGGTGTATGCGCAGGCGCCATGAGCGCGCGGGAAAAATTGGGAAAACATTGGGCTCAGATGAAAATTTAGGCGAGTCGAAATTGACCTGATCTACCATTCGAACCGCCATGCCTGACCGCCTGTTCGTCTACGGCACCCTCGCACCAGGCCGGTCCAACGCGCACGTTCTTGCGACGGTCCCGGACACCTGGGAGCCGGCCACGGTTCGGGGAACGCTGTTCCCGGAGGGTTGGGGGCAGCGCTGGGTTATCCGGGCATCGTGCTGTCAGTCGAAGGCGCGGAGGTTCCGGGCCTCATCTTCAGTTCGCCCGAGCTGCCGGCGCACTGGGCGCGCCTGGACGAGTTCGAGGGAGAAGGCTACGCTGGAAAATTGGGGTCAGATGACAATTTTCCGAGTCATATCAGTGCAAGCCACGCAAAAAAGCCCGCTCGACTGCGGGCTGGTGGTGGCGAGTTGGGCTTGGAACTACGGAAAGTTCAGTGGATAGAGGACGGCTGCTTTCGCCGACGAATCGGTGTGGCCTGGGGATTGGGGTCTCCGTCGCTTTCCAGGCGGGCTCCCCAGTGCCGACCCTTGGCCTCGGCAATGACCCGCATGGGCTGCGGCCCGTGCGCGGCGCGCTCGACGGCGCGCAGGGACTCGAATGCGCTGCTCAGGCGGACGTTGCCGTTGGCGTGATTGAGGTAGAACAGCCGCACGAGCTTGTCGGCCATTTTGGGGATATATGCCCCTTTCTCCCAGCGAGCAATGGTCTGCGCGTCAACCCCCAGCGCTGCGCCCAGCGCTGGCTGTGACAGTTGCAGTCCGGAGGTGCGCAGGTAGCGAAACTCGGTTTGCGTGAGGGGCTTGGGTTGCCGCACGAAGGCATCGCAGATGGCCGCAGTCAGGCCCTCCAGGTCCTGGATGGCAACGGCTTGCCCGTAGGGTGTGTCGCGGATGGTGTAGCCGTTGCCAAGCCACACGTTGCGCAATCCGCCGTCGGTGTAGTGGTACATGCTCAGACTCCTAAATCAATCACCGTGACTACTGTCAAATCAGGGGCGGGATACTCCAGATACACCACGGCTCCCACCAGCACGCCGGAAACCAGCCGTTCCATGCGGCACTTGACGCCGGGGTGCCTGATGTCTGGCTCCGGCTGCTGGCGTATGCACCCCAGCCGCAGCGCATCCAGCACCATAATTCGCGTGATGCCGCGCTGCCTCATGCGCGCCAGCGCGTGCTTGGTAAAGGCAACATGATGGCTGTCTGCGGCGCCGCTTTGGATCAGCTTTTCGAGCCGCCTGATAGATGGGGTGGCCAAACATTGGTTCCTATCATTTTGATAGGTCATGTTACCGCATCGGGCTGGCTGATTGGGTTGGGATTACCCCTGCTGTGTGCCGCCACTCCCACGGCGGAACGGGGAATGGGAGGGACCATCGCGGCAAAGCCAATTACTATTGAACTGATAGCTGCTTGCGCTTGATGGTAAAGCGCTGGGGGCCGATTTGGGTTGAAGAATCTACGGACTCTACACGCTTTCTCACCATTCCACCGCGCACGAAACGCATCCACACGGTGGCGAAGGCGCCGGCTCGGGCACACTGCTCCATCCTTCAAGATGACGCCCATGACTCTCTCTCCTGCACCCACCCGCGCATGCCGCTTGCGCACCCTGCAACGTGGCATCGCCATCCTCAGCCTGGGCGCGCTGATCGCCGGTTGCGGT
>Ga0209200_1001150_pt1 | contig 27732 bp, 20 predicted proteins | sample AD_UKC033_MetaG_FD_184406 | JGI IMG/M metagenome (GOLD analysis project Ga0209200, IMG submission 184406) | Active sludge microbial communities of municipal wastewater-treating anaerobic digesters from USA - AD_UKC033_MetaG (SPAdes) (version 2) | ecosystem: Engineered > Bioreactor > Anaerobic >... | reverse complement strand
TATCATGTGACGCCACTTTCGGCACTTCACGAGAAAATCCTATCCCTACTGGACTATCCAGTCGATATCTATAGCCAGTTGGCCCGTGAATTTCCTGGACCGGCTGGCTAAATGACCGAACCATGAGGAGTAATGCGTGACGAGTAATGCGTGACGAGTAATGCGTAACGAGTAACTCGTAACTCGGAACCCAGAGACGCTTGCCGCAATTCCGGTTACGCATTACGCATTACGCATTATGCACAAACCTCGCACGACTCAAAGCCAACCCGCGCAATTCCGGGTTACGCATTACGCATTACGCATTACGCATTACGCATTACGCATTACGGTTAAACCTCGCACGACTCAAAGCCAACACCCGCAATTCCGGTTACGCATTACGCATTACGCACTACGCACAAGCCTCACACGACTCAAAGCCAACTCCCGCAACTCCGGTTACGCCTCGCACGACTCAAAGCCAACACCCGCCAGTCACGCTCCACCAATCACCGCAGCGTCGCGTAGATCGTGCTCAGCGACAGGAAGAGGAACACGCCCAGCGGGATCAGGTTGATGCCGATGCTGAAGATGGAGGCGGCAATCAGGCCGAAGCCGACGCCCAGGATGATGGCCACGATGGCGACGACGCCCATATGGCGGCCGCGGCGCCGGCCCACCGAGCGACGGATGATGGTGGCCGCCGCTCCGCCCACGGCCGGCCCCAGGAAGACGGCCAGGATGATGCCGAAGAAGAGGCCGAGGAGGCCCAGCAGCAGCTCGATGACCGGCGTGGCCAGCGCGGCCAGCACGAAGCTGACGATGGCCAGGACGAAGTAGTCTTTGACCTCGGCGGTGAAAAAGACATTTTGCTGTTCGCGGATGCATTCCTTGCAGCGGTAGCCCACCTCGGTCAGCTCGACACAGCGCACGCAGACCGGCTTGCCGCAGCGGTTGCAGCGCAGGGTGGTTTCCGTGTCGGGGTGGTTGGCGCAGGTCAACACCTGGTCCGCGGCCGTGGGGGCGGCGTCGTTGCCGGCAGCCGCGCCATTGCCGGCGCTTGGTCCTGCCGGCTGGGGCGCATAGTGCGTCGGATTGGCGGCCACCTGGGCCGCGGCGTTGGCCAGGGTGGTTTGGATGGCGCCGGCCTCCGGCGCCGCGGCCATGCTGGCCAGCCGCTGCAAGGCGATGCGCGCCTCGCTGTTGTTGGGGTTGATGGCGAGCACCTGCTCATAGCAGGCCCGTTTTTCCTGCGGCGAGTCCACGGCGGCCGCCAGCCCCAGCCAGGCGGTGCTGTTGCCCGGCGAGCGTTCGGTGGCGCGCCGGAAAAGCCGTTCCGCCTCGGCGCGGTCGCCCAGGCTGGCCGCGGCCGCGGCCTCAGCCAGCAGCTCGCTCAGGGTCAGGGTTGGTTCTTCCAAGTGTCTCTTGCCTCGAGTTCTTTGTATTGTCAACGTGGTCAGGCAGATCGCAGATGACCTACAGATTCCACTTCAGTCGTTGCATCAGATTGCGGTAGAAATAGGCTGGCGGGCGCACGCGCACGAAGCTGGCCGAGGTGTTGCTGGCCGTCACCTCCACCGTGTCGCCGTCCTGCACCTCCGCATCGAACTGGCCATCGACGCTGAGGACCACCTGATGATCGGAGGCCACCTTCAGCCGTACCGTCGCGCCTTCCGACAACACCAGCGCACGGTCGAGGCTCAGATGCGGGGCGATGGGCGCCACCAGGATGTTGCGCAGCTCCGGCGGCAGGATGGGGCCGCCGGCCGCCAGGGCATAGCCGGTGGAGCCGGTGGGGGTGGCCACGATGACCCCATCGGCGGTGTAGGTGGTCAGAAAATCGCCGTCGATCCAGGTGGAGACGCGCACGATGCGCGCCAGCCGGCCGCGGCTGACCACCACCTCGTTCAGCGCCTGGAAGCGCAGGTCGCTGCCATGCTCGTCCACGGCTGCCCCGTTGCGTCGCAGCAGCACATCCAGCATCAGCCGGCGCTCCAGCCAGTACTGCCCGGCCAGCACCATCTGGATCGGCTTCAGCCAGTTGTCCGGCTCCACCTCGGCCAGGAAGCCCAGCCGGCCCATCTTGACTCCCAAGATCGGGATGTGGTGCGGCGCGCCCATGCGTGCGGCCCGCAGGATGGTGCCGTCGCCGCCCAGGGTGACCAGCAGGTCCAGGCTTGGCTCTTCGCCCAGGCGGTCGGTGATGCCCCTTTCGTCCCAGGCGGAGTCCAGCCAGGCGGCGCAGCCGCGCGCCTTGGCCAGCGCGGCCATCTGGCCGGCCAGGGTCATCGATTCCGGCTTGCGCGGGTGATGCAAAATGCCGATGCAGCGCAGGGGGGTGGAGTTGTTGGCGGACATGGTGCGTGATGCGTGATGAGAGTGAGCAGTCTGACGATCTTCGGTCTGGCTACCAGCAAACGTTGGTCGAGTAGCGGGTTGAGGACAGCCGAGTCCCATGAAGTCGTGCGCCTCCAGCGTATCGAGACCAGCAAACGAGTCTATGCCTGGCAACCATCGGGTCTCGATACGGTTCTGGCGGCGACTCTCGGCCCTTGGAAGCCTGTTGCGCTCATCGGGGATCGCTGGCAGACGCCGCCAGAACCTACTCGACCCACGGTCACAGCGCACTCACAGAACCTGTAGGGTAGCTAGGTCACCGGCCACCGTTCACTGCTGCGCGGCCAGCCAGGCGATCAGCTCAGCGCGTGCCACCGCTTGCTGGCTGCTGTCGGCCAGGCTGCGCACGGTCCACTGCCCACTTTGCAGCTCCCCTTCGCCGACGATGACCACATGGGCCACGCCGGCCTTGTCGGCTGTCTTGAGCTGGCTCTTCAGGCTGCGGTCGCCGAAGGGCAAGAGCGCGCCGACGCCGGCCTGGCGCAGCTCCCGCACCAGGCCCAGCGCAGCTTGCTTGGCCTGCTGACCGATCTCGCCTTTGCCGATGTAGGAGACCTGAACCGTGGGCTTGAGCAGGGCCGGCGGCTGGACTTGCTGCTCCTTGAGGGCTGCGATCAGCCGTTCGACGCCGCTGCCGAAGCCGATGCCGGGGGTGGGCGGGCCGCCCAGCAGCTCGACCAGCCCATCGTAGCGTCCGCCGCCGCAGATCGCGGCCTGGGCGCCGATGCCCTCGGCCCAGACCTCGAACACGGTCTTGGTGTAGTAGTCGAAGCCGCGCACCAGGCGGGTGTTGATCTCATAGGGCAGCGCGGCCCAGTCCAGGTAGCCGCACAGCGCCTGGAAGTGCTGGCGGCAGGAGTCGCACAGGTAGTCGATGCTGCGCGGCGCGGCGTCCAGCAGCGGCTGGCTCTCCTTTTCCTTTGAATCGAGCAGGCGCAGCGGGTTGACGTCCAGCCGGCGCCGGTCAATCTCGTTCAGTTGGCCGCGATAAGCTGCGAAGTATGCCACCAGCGCGGCCAGATGGCGCGGCCGGCAGGCCGGGTCTGGGCAGCCGATGGAGTTGACCTGGAAGGACAGACCGCGAAAGCCCAGCTCGCTGAACAGGCTCCAGGCGATGGACATCACCTCGAAGTCCACGGCCGGGTCGATCTCGCCGACCACCTCGACGTTCCACTGGGTGTGTTGGCGAAAGCGCCCAGCCTGCACGTTCTCGTGGCGAAAGATCGGGCCCAGGGTGTAGAGCTTGACCGGCTGGGGGCGCACCCGCATGCCGTGCTCCAGGTAGGCGCGCATGATGCCGGCGGTGAACTCCGGCCGCAGAGTCAGGCTGGCGCCGTCCTTGTCCTGGAAGGTGTACATCTCCTTGTCCACGACCACGGCCGCGCCCTGGCCCGCCCCGCGCTCGAACACCTCGGTGAATTCGATGATGGGGGTATCGATGCGCTCGAAGCCGTACAGGCTGGCCACGCGCTCAGCCGTCGCGGTCACGTGGCGCCAATAGGGAGCGTCCTCGGGCAGGATGTCATTGAAGCCTTTGGGTGTTTGATACATCAAATGTCGCCTCAGTGCGCCGGGCGGGCCAGGCCTGGCAGGGGCGTCGCCCTGCGCGAAGACCGGCCCGAGCGGTGTTGGTTGCAGTCTGCGGCTGATTATAGCTGATTTTGGGGGGCGTGTCTAAATGCGCAGCAAAGATCACAGCGGGCAGATCCCGCGGCCGATGTGACAGCGCGTCCAGATGGCGGGCTCGGTCGGCCCACTCCGGGATGCTGCGCAAAGACCGGCCCGAGCGGTTGGTTGAGTGTTTGCAGAGCAGAGGGCCGAAGCCTTGACTCCCGGATGAAACAAGAACGGCTGGGGCTGCATGTTGGCGCATGGCTGATCTTTCGGTATAATGGCGCAAACCTGAGCCGAAACGGGGCTCGTGTATCTTTTTCGGAGACCTTCATGTCGCAAGCTGTCCATTCCGACTGCGATCCCGTCACCTATGCCACCCGCCAGCCGGTACCCATCGTCTATGTTCACGGCAGCCATTACCAGATGGGCTGCCAGGTGGGCGAGCACCGCCGCGCGGTAATCCATGCCTCGCTGGCCACCTACCGCGGGCTTTTCCAGAGCGAGGCCGCGCGGCTGCACATCTACAGTTGGAAAGAGGCGATCCTGCATGCGCGCAAATACCTGCCCTTCGCCGAGGAGAGCGTGCCGCAGTATGTGGAGGAGCTGCGCGGGGTGGCCGATGGCGCCGGGCTGAACTTCGACGATCTGCTGGTTCTGAACTGCATGGAGGCGTTGACCGAGGACGCGCTGCACCGCGGCTGCACCAGCCTGGCGGCCGCGCCTGAGCTGACGGCCGATGGCAGCGTGCTGGTGGGCCACAACGAGGACTGGCTGCCGGAGGACTTCGAGTCGGTCTACCTGATCCACGCCCAGCCGGAGGATGAGCCGGCCTTTCTGGCCATCACCTACGGCGGGCTGCTGCCCAACATCGGCTTCAACCAGTATGGCATCGCCCAATGCTGCGATTCGGTCTATCCCAACGATGTGCGCGTCGGCGTGCCGCGCATCTTTGTCTCGCGCGCGGTGCTGGCGGCCACCACGCCGGCCGGCGCGCTTCAGGCCGCGCTCCATCGCCGCCGCGCGGCCGGCTATAACCATCTGATTGCTCACGCCAGCGGCGAGCTCTACAACCTGGAGGCCTCGGCGCGCGATTTCGAGCTGATCCACGGGCTGGATGGCCTGCTGGCCCACGCCAATCACTACATCTCGCGCCGCATGCGCGCCATCGAACGCGATGGCGACGCGCTGCTTTCCTCGCGCGTGCGCTACAACCGGACGCTGCGCCTGCTGCACGGCCAGCGGGGCCGCATCAGCCGCGTCTCGATCCAGACCCTGCTCAGCGATCACGTCAACTTTCCCGAATCGATCTGCAACCACGTCTCCATCGATGATTACCCGCTGGACCGCCAGCAGACCATCGCCGCGCTGGTGATGGACCTGACCAATTTCACCATGGATGTGGCCTGGGGCACCCCCTGCTGCTCCGAGTTCCATACCTACCGCCTGGAGGCCCGCCCGATCAGCCTGGGGGAACGGCTGGTGGACGCGGCGAATTCAGATGCCGGCGGCCTGGGAGGCTCTGCCCCTGGCGCGGGGCAAAGGTTGGAGCCGTGAGCCGGCCCATGCAGCAGATCCACTACGCCGACCTGACCTGGCCTGAAGTTGCCGCCCTGCCGCGCGATCTGCCGCTGCTGATCCCGCTGGGCCTGGGCGATTACGACCTGGAGGGGGCCGCAGCGCGCCTGAACGCGCCCGCGCTCGGCCTGCTGCCAGCTCTGCCCTATGGCTTTTCACGCGTCGACGGCGATCCGCTGGCCAGCCTGGCCGTGCGGCCGGGGCTGTGGCGGCGGGTGCTGGCCGGCATCGCCAAGGAATTGCGCGGCCAGGGCTTCCGGCGCCTGGTCCTGCTCAACGGCCATGGCGACCTGGGGCCGGCCGTGCGCGGGCTGCCTGCGCTGGATCTGCCCTTCCAGCCCCAGCCTTCGCCCCCCTGGCCGGCCGACCTGCCCCAGCGCAGCGCGGTGATCAGCACCGGCCACACCGAGCAGCACGGCCATCATCTGCCGCTCAGCACCGACACGCTGATCGTCCAGGCCATCGCCGACGGGCTGACGACGCGCGCGCCGGGCGAGGTGTGGTGCCTGCCCGCCTGGCCCTATGGCGTCAGCACCCACACCCGCGAGTTCCCCGGCACCCTCAACCTGGGCGGCCGCGTCTTTGAGGACTTCTTCCTGGCCATCGTCGACCGGCTGGCAGCGCTGGGCGCGCAGACCATCTATTTTTCCAATGGCCACGGCGGCAACCATTCCTTTTTGGTCAATGTGGTCAAGCTGGCCGGCGAGCGCCACCCGCAGCGCTTCATCGCCACCGAATGGCTGCACACCACCGGCCCAGCCTTGACGCGCCATCGCGAGTCGGCCATCGGCGGCATGGGCCACGGCGGCGAGCTGGAGACCAGCTATCTGCTGCACCTGCGCCCCGACCTGGTGCGCATGGCGCTGGCCACCACGGAGACCGATTTCATCAGCACCGCCGGCTATTACATGGACTGGGTCGAGGGCGGCCGGCTGATCGCCAATCCGCCCTGGAGCGATGACACCCGCAGCGGCATCTACGGCGATGGCCGGCTGGGCGCGGCGGAGAAGGGCCGCCTGTGGCTGGAGGCCGCGGTCGAGGAGAAGCTGGAGACGGTGCGCGAGCTGCGCGAGCAGCATACCCTGCGCCAGATTCGGCGGGCTTGGTCGGCCCACTCCGGGGTGCTGCGCAAAGACCGGCCCGAGCGGTGAACAAGTCATTTTTTCAGAATAAGGAGCATATCCATCATGTTGGCAGAGGCACAGGCAATCAAGGAGCAGTTGGTTCAGTGGCGGCGGACGATCCATCAGTGGCCGGAGCTGGGCTTCGACCTGCCGCGCACCTCGGCGCTGGTGGCCAGCGCGCTGACAGAGCTGGGGGTGGAGCTGCGCACCGGCGTGGGCAAGAGCGGCGTGGTGGCCTATCTGGGCGACGGCGACGGGCCGGTGATCGGCGTGCGCGCCGACATGGACGCGCTGCCCATCCACGAGGAGAACGCCCTCCCCTACGCCTCGCAGACGGCTGGCAAGATGCACGCCTGCGGCCATGACAGCCACACCGCCATGCTGCTGGGGGTGGCCGCGCTGCTCAGCCAGCGCAGCTTCCCCGGTCAGGTGCGCCTGCTCTTCCAGCCTTCGGAGGAAGGAGGCTATGACCATGGCGTCAGCGGCGCGCCGCGCATGATCGAGGATGGCGCGCTGGACGGCGTCGACGCGGTGATAGCCCTGCATGTGTACGGCACCCTGGACACGGGCACGGTGGTGGTGGACGAAGGGGTGGTGGGCGCGGCCGTGGACACCTTCCGCGCCGACATCCTGGGCCGCGGCGGGCATGGCGCCTATCCGCACGAGACGCTGGACCCCATCTGGCTGGCCAGCCAGGTGCTCAACGCGCTCTACGCCATTCCCTCGCGGCGCATTTCCCCCTTACAGCCCTCGGTGGTGACGGTGGGGGTGGTGCGCGGCGGCACGGCCGACAACGTCATCCCCGACTCGGTGCATCTGGAGGGCACGCTGCGCAGCTTCGACAGCGACGTGCGCCAGCAGTTGGTGCAGGATGTGGAGCGGGCCATGGCCGTGGCGCGCGCCTTCGGCGGCGACTACAAGCTGCGCATCGAGCGCGGCTATCCGCCGCTGGTCAATCACCCGGCCGCGGCCGGCTGGCTGCGCCAGGTGGCCGGCGAGCTGTTGGGCGAGGCAGGCGTGACCGAGGGCAATGTCTCCATGGGCGCCGAGGACTTTGCCTTCATGACGCAGCGCGCGCCCGGCGCCATGTTCGGCCTGGGCGCCAAAGCGCCCGGCAGCCAGCCCCGCTATCTGCACACCCCCACGTTCGATCTGGACGAGGACGCCCTCCCCATCGGAGCGGCCATTCTGGCCGAAACAGCGCTGCGCTACGTGCGCGGCGAGCTGCCCCGGTAGGCAACGGTCAGCAGAGAGTGTTGGCCCGTTCGGTCCCGCGCTCCGGCCGGGGCGCGGGGCCGAACGGGCTGATCATGGACCGTGCTGCGGCGCGGCGTCGCCGGTCAAACTGGCCAGTTGAGCGCGCAGGCGGAGAATCTCGGCCTCGGCTGCGTCGGCGCGCTCAGCTTCGGCTTCGGCGCGTTGCGCTTCGGCCTCAGCCAGGGTCAGCACCAGGTCGCCATCTGGCGTCCAAAGACGTAGCCAGGTCGTATCGAGACGCAGATACTCGCCCTGCCACCGTCCCAGCCACAGCTCCAACTGCTCGCTCCACAGCGCACCTTCCTGATCAGCAGGCATCGGAACGTAGCTGTCGCCCACCAGTCGCCATCCCCACAGGGTATTGCTGACCGGATCATAGCAGAAATACTCAGGGGTGCGGAAGGTCTTTTCGTAGAGGTGTTTCTTCACCTTCAGATCCATATCGATGGTGGATGAGGAAGCGAGCTCGATGATCACGTTGGGATAACGCCCACCCTCGTCCCAAATGGCCCAGGTGTCACGCTCCCGCGTTCCATCAACATTTGTGACGATGAAGACATCCGGCCCGTGGTAGTCGCGGTTGCGCACCTGGTCCAGGCTGAAGTAGATGAACATGTTGCCGCCGGCGAAGTAATCGGAACGGCCCCGCCAGGCGGAATGGATCGAGTCGATCAGCAGGTTGATCTGTACACGGTGCCAGTTTGTTTCCAAGGGAACGCCATCCTCCGTCGGCAGGTCAGTGGGCGGCATCTCGACATCGAGAACCAGCACCTCGGGGGCAAAGGTTATGATAGTTGTAGGCATCGTCTGTTGCTTACCTCAATCCATATTGATCGGCGCCGGATTTTGATTCCACCTGAGCGGCGGCTCTTGCCTGGTCACGTCGAACACGCGACCGAGTGAAAGCGCCTGGCGCCAGAGTAGCGAACGAATTATATGCCGTTTTGCCCCATTCGCCAAGGGGGGCTGCGCCGCCTGACGTGGCGCTACGGATAGACCCACGCCTCGAACAGCGCTCCCAGATCGCAGCCGCAGTGCTGTTCGGCCAGGGCGCGCAGGCTGGCGATGGTGGCGATGCCCCAGCGGTGCGTCTGCACGTAGTCGGCCAGGAATGCATCGAAGGTCTCCTGGCCCATGGCGTCGGCCAACGCCTCGAAGAAGAGCGCGCCGCGGCCGTAGATGATGGACCCATACGTGCCGGGATACTGGCCATCCTCCCCATAGGCTGCCACCGGCAGGCCAAGGGGGATCTGTGCGCCGTCGCTGTGCTCCCAACGACCCTCCAACGAGGCGCGAAAACCCTGCGCGCCGGCCGGGCCATGCTGATCTTGATAGTAGAGCAGCGTGGCAAACTGCGTCAGCCCCTCGTCCAGCCATGGCTCGTCCACCTGATCATTGCCCACCAGGTTGTAGAACCACTGATGCGCCACCTCGTGCGCCACGGTGCTCTCCAGGTACTGGCGAAACATCCGGTCGTAGATGGCGTCGGTGATGGCGATGATGCCCGGATACTCCACCCCCAGCGCGCTGGTGGCGGTGCTGACCAGATCCAGCTCGCGGTAGGGGTAGGGGCCAAAGCGGGCGCTCAGAGACTCCAGCGCCTGGGCCGCCACATCGGCTACCTCAGTCGCGCTGGACTCAAGCCGGGCCGGCGCATAGCTGTTGATCAGGGTCTCCCCCACCTGCCGGCTCACCACCTGATAGCTGGGGCTGGCGGCCAGGTAGAAATCGCGCGCCGGGCCGGCGACTATGGTCAGCACCTGTTGCCTGTCCACCTGCTGTTGCTCCAGCGTCGTTCCTGATGTGACCACCACCAGATCGTCGGGCGCGGTCACCTGCACCCGGTAGAAGCTGGCATCGGCGTAGACCACATCGCCATCGGGGGGCGCGATCTCCTGGTTCCAGCCCTCGTCGTCGTAGACCGCGATCATGGGGTAGGCGTGGGCCAGCGCCAGCACCCCATCCAGATAGGCGAAGGTGCCATAGTTGCTGCTGGCCGCGTCGGTGGGCACGGTCACGGCGAAATCCATGCTGATCACCGCCTGCTGGCCCGGCTGCAAGGCCGTTGGCAGGGGCACGGCAAGCACACTATCCTCCTGCGCGTAGCCTGGCGTGACCGGCGCGCCGTCCACCAGCAGATTCGTGACCGTCATCGATCCGCCGGTCAGGTTCGGGAAGAGGCGAAAGACGACCTCCTCCAGCGCCGTCTGCTCGCGGTTGGTGTAGCGCACCTCCAGCCGGCCCGTGGCCTGCCTCAGGCTGTCCTCGATGTGCAGGTCGATGTGGTAGACGCTGGCCGTGGCCAGTTGCTCCAGCGCATCCTGCTCGCTGGCGATCAGCCCCTGGGCAAAGGCCGCGCGGTCGTCCCAGGCCAGGCCGAAGAGGGTGGAAGTGGCCGTCGACGCGGCGGCTGCACCGGCGGCGGGGGGCGCGGGTTTGTCGGGCAGCCCCGGCGCCAGCGTGGCTGTGGCCTGCGGGCGCACGGCGGTGGGCCGGTTCGACGCAGCCGTGGGCCGGCTCGGCGCAGCGGTCGGCTGCGCCGGCGTGGCCGCAGGTCGGCAGGCGGTCAAGATCAGCAGCAGCGCCAGGATCGCGCTGAAGCGCAATGTCCAGGGGGTTCGCATCAACGTCAACTCTCCATTTGTGCATCAAGCGTCCGGCGCCGCTGGCTCTCTGGTCAGAACACAGCCGGCGGCTGGCCAACGATTCCAAATATGGCGGCTGCCAGCCAGGAGTCGAGCGGTCAGGCGGGTCGGCGCGCTGAACCGGCATCGTCCAGACCCGGTCAAAGCCTCGACTCCGCGCCCAAACTGAAATTGCTGGCGGCTGACTTGGGTCGTTGGCGGTCATGGGCTATAATCTCAGCACCCATGACCATTGCCACCCGTCGCCAGATGGCCCGCTCGGCCGGGCTGGTCTCCATTCTTTTCGCTGCCAGCCGGCTGCTGGGTCTGCTGCGCGAGGTTGTGATCGCTGCGCGTTTCGGCGCCGGCGCGGACCTGGACGCCTACCTGGCCGCGTTTCGCGTGCCTGACCTGATCTTCTACCTGGCCGCGGGGGGCGCGCTGGCCTCAGCCTTCATTCCGACCTTCACCGCCTGCCTGGCACGCGAGGATGATCCTCGCCGGCGCGCCGCCTGGCGGCTGGCCAGCTCAGTGGCCAACCTGATGTTGCTGGTTACCACCGCGCTGGCCATCGGGGCCGCGCTGCTGGCCCGGCCGCTGGTGGCCACCCTGATTGCGCCCGGCTTCAGCCCGGCGCAGCAGGCGCTGACCGCTCAACTGATGACCCTCATGCTGCTGGCGCCGATCATCTTCGGCCTCAGCGGCATCATCATGGGCATCCTCAACAGCTTTCAGCACTTCCTGGCGCCGGCGTTGGCGCCGGTGCTCTACAACCTGCTGATCCTGTTGGGCGCCTGGTTTTTGGCGCCAACTCTTGGCGTCTACGGGCTGGCCATCGGCGTGGTGGCCGGCGCGCTGGCCCATCTGCTGGTGCAGATGCCGGCGCTGCTGCGCCGCCGTCCATTGTACAGCCTTGCCCTCGGTTTGGACAACCCCGACGTGCGCGAGGTGGGCCGGCTGATGGGGCCGCGCGTGCTGGGGCTGGCCGCGGTGCAGATCAACTTCCTGGTCAGCGCCAACCTGGCCTCGCGGCTGGGCGCGGGCAGCATCTCCGCATTGAACTACGCCTGGCTGCTGATGCTGTTGCCGCAGGGGATCATCGCCCAGGGCATCGCCACAGCCATCTTTCCCACGCTCTCGGCCCAGGCCGCGCGGGGCCAGATCGCGGCGCTGCGCAGCACCCTCAACGCCGCGTTGCGGGCGGTGCTCTGGCTGACCGTGCCGGCCACGGTGGGGCTGTTCATCCTCCGGGTCCCGATCATTCAGATCTTCTTCCAGCGCGGCCAGTTCACCGCCGATTCCACGGCCATGACCGCCTACGCGCTGGCCTTTTTCGCCTTTGGCCTGGTGGCGCACAGCCTGCTGGAGGTGGTCACGCGCGCCTTCTTCGCGCTGCACGACACCTGGACGCCGGTCAAGATCGGCATCGGCGCCATGGCGCTTAACCTGATCCTGAGCCTGCTTCTGCTGCGGCCCCTCTCTTTCGGCGGTCTGGCGCTGGCCAACACCGTCGCCACCACGGCCGAGACGCTGCTCTTGCTCTGGCTGATCCGGCCGCGGGTGGATGGGCTGGGGGGCCGGCGGCTGCTGGCCAGCTTGGGACGCATGCTGCCCGGCACGCTGGCCATGGCCGGCGTGCTGCTGCTCTTCATGCGTCTGGCCGCGGACTGGACGCCCTGGCTGACGGCCATCGGGGGCATTCTGCTGGGCGGGGCGGTCTATGCCGGCTTTGCCCTGCTGCTGGGGCGCAATGAGCTGCGCTCGCTGTTGCGGCGGGGGTGACGGGCGGGGTGAATTCCCTCAGGAGCGTGGGCTGGGCACAGGTGGGGACGGCTGTTGCAGCATGAAGCGCCAGGGGATGGCGCGGGCGCGTTGATCGCCGCCCACATTGACGCGCGGGGTGGTCACGATGGCGCGGGCGGGCGCCGGCTCGCCCCGCTCCAGCCACAGCTCGACGCCCGCGGTCAGGTCGTGGCTGTTCAGCCGGCGATCGATGGCCAGCGCCTGGCAGAGCTTGCCGGGGCCGTTGGTCAGAGCGCGCTGCGGCCGGCCGCCGCGGTTGGCCTGCATGGCCGCCGTCCCCTCCAGCGGCTCCATGGCCCGGATCAACACCGCCGCGGGGAAGCCCTCCCCCTCGGTCACCACATTCAGGCAGTGGTGCATCCCGTAGATCAGATAGACATAAGCCAGGCCGCCGAGGCCGTACATGGGCCGATTGCGCGCCGTCAGGCCAATCGCGGCATGGCTGGCCAGGTCATCCTCGCCCACATAGGCCTCCACCTCGCTGATCCGGCCGGCCAGGCGCTCTCCCTCCAGCAGGCGCACCAGCCTGCGTCCCAGCAGATCGCGCGCGACCTCCAGGGTGGGGCGAAGAAAGAAATCCTGCGTCAACAGGGTCTCGGCTCCGTCGCCGGCCGGCCGGCGGATCGGCTCGTTTGGCCGCGCTGTGAACTGCATCGCTGGCTCCTGATGGGTTGATCTGCGGCCAGGGCGCTGCAATGTGCTGGAAATGCGACCTGGCCGTCGTTCATTCTAGCACAGGAAAACCCCGCTCACAAGGCGTCAACGCCGCAGGCAGCCAGTCGAAACATGGCGGCTGCCAGGCCGGAGTCAAGCCTTCAGGCGGCCGGAGTCAAGCCTTCAGGCGGCCAGAGTCGAGCCCTCAGGCGGCCGGAGTCAAGCCTTCAGGCGGCTGGAGTCGAGCCTCTAGGCGGCCGGAGTCAAGCCTTTAGGCGGCTGGAGTCGAGCCTTTAGGCGGTCGGTGCGTCGAATTGATGCGGTCGAACCGGCTCGAACGGCAGATGACAGAACTGTAAGGCGTTGCTAACGGAGAATTCATCAAATCTTCACCAAGCCCTGTTAGAATAGCCACACAGGCAGCGGAAATCGTGAACATCGCTTCCCGTCTGTCCGTGAAAGAAGGAGACGGCGACCACGGCCGTCGAGAGATCACGAACTAGAAAGACTGACTATCATGGCGCTACCCTTACTGATCATACTGGTCGCTCTACTGCTGTGGACTCTGCTGCCCGATCCCGACGTGGAGAAGCAGCCCGTCAAGCAGCAATAACGCTGCGTCGCGATCGGACGACGCGTTCTGGCTGCTGCGGCCTCCCCCGCGCACCGGGAGAGACCGTTCTGTTCCCCTGGTGACCGCCTGCCGTTTTTCGGCAGGCGTTTTCATTTGAACCCGCTGTTGACCCGCCGTGGACGGACGCTGCATTCGGAACATCGCGCACTTCCCCATCTGCCCGTCTTGTGCTATGATTCGCCTGCCAACACAACCCGCCATCTTTCACCCATCACATTTCACGCCATGACTGACCTGCTGTTGATTCGACATGCCACCAACGACTGGGTGGGCGACCGGCTGGCCGGCTGGACCCCAGGCGTCCACCTCAACGCGCAGGGTCGCGGCCAGGCGGCGGCCCTGGCAGAGCGGCTGGCCCCATGGCCGATCCATGCCATCTACAGCAGCCCGCTGGAGCGGGCTGTGGAGACCGCCCAGGCGGTGGCCGCCGGCCGTGGCTTGGAGATCCTGATCGAGGAGGGTGTCGGCGAGACGCGCTACGGCGACTGGACCGGCCAGTCGATCAAGGAGCTGGCCAAGGCGCCGGAGTGGGTGCAGGTGCAGTTCACCCCCGGCCTGGCCCATTTCCCCAACGGCGAGGCGTTGGGCGCGATGCAGGCCCGGGCCGTGGCCGTGGTCGAGCGCCTGCGCCGGCAGCATCCCAGCGACATCGTGGCCATCTTCTCGCACGCCGATGTGATCAAAGCCGTGGCCGCCTACTACGCCGGGATGCCCTTCGATCTGTTCCAGCGGCTGGTGATCGACACCGCGTCGGTGACCTGGCTGCGCTTCACCGCCCACGGCCCGCGCGTGCTGCGCCTGAACGACGTCGGCGCGCTGGAGCCGCCCGCGCCGGAGAGCGGCAACGACCAGCCGGCCGCGCGCGAATAGCTTCGAAAGTCGGCAGGTTGTCCGCCTTCGGAGATGTTGGCAACCCCAAAGAAGCTGCAGGCAAACCTTGGGAGACCCGCAGAGAGGAATGTAGGCATGGCATCGTACGCATTCGATCTGAAACCTTGCAGCCGGCTGACGGTGGACGCCCTCGGCCCGGCCGGCCAGCGCACCTTCTATTTGCAGGGCGTCAAGGGCCGCCAGGTCGTCACCTTGATCATCGAAAAGCAGCAGGCCCAGGCCTTGGCCGCCGGCATCGACGAGCTGCTGAGCGAAGTGGAAGAACAGGCTTCCTTGGACCGCGCCCCTGAGCCGGGGTCCGACAAGCTGTCGCTGCTGGATCCGCTGAGCCCGCGCTTTCGCGTTGGCCGGCTGGGCTTGGGCTACGAAGCGGACGAGGATCTGGTGGTGATCTTCGTTCAGGAGCTGCTCAGCGACGAGGAGGAGGCGCAGCGTGAGCCGGTCACGGGCCGCTTCTGGGCCAGCCGTGAGCAGATGGCCGCCCTCAGCGCGCATGTGGGCAAGCTGGCCGCGGCCGGCCGTCCCATCTGCGCCCTCTGCGGCAACCCCATCGACCTGGATGGCCACTTCTGCCCGCCCAGCAACGGCCACGCCGCCGCCACCCTCTGGCAGTGATGAGCGAGCCGAACGACTCCGACCAGGATGGCCAGCCAGCCGCAGGGTTTGTCAACCTGGACGACGCGCTGGATCTGCTGGCCCACGGCGAGCTCTCCGTGCGCGGTCTGCTGGCGGGCAGCTCCAACTACACCTTTCTCGCCGATGTGCGCAGCGAACGCTGCCAGGGGCTGGCCATCTACAAGCCGCGCCAGGGTGAGACGCCGCTGTGGGATTTTCCCCCCGGCACCCTGTGCCAACGCGAGCTGGCGGCCTATCTGGTCAGCCAGGCGCTGGGCTGGGCGCTGGTGCCCCCCACGCTGATCCGCGTCGGCCCTTATGGCCAGGGCGCGGTGCAACTGTTCGTTGACGCCGATTTCGACCAGCACTACTTCACCTTTCGCGACGAGCCGGCCTTGCAGCCCGCGCTGCAGCGCATCGCAGCCTTCGATCTGGTGATCAACAACGCCGATCGCAAGGCTGGCCATGTTCTGCTCGGCCAGGAAGAGCGCATCTGGGCCATCGATCACGGCGTCTGCTTTCATGTCCAGCCCAAGCTGCGCACGGTGATCTGGGAATTTGCCGGCCAACAGTTGCCCATCGATCTGATCATCGATCTGGCCGGGCTGCGGGCGCAGTTGGAGCAGGGCTGTGAGCTGCACGAGCGGCTGGCCGGGCTGTTGAGCGCCGCCGAGCTGGCCGCGCTGGCCCGTCGCACCGAGCTGACGCTGAACGCCGGCGTCTTTCCTGATCCTGACCCACAGCGGCGCTCCTATCCCTGGCCGTTGGTATAACGAATCGCGCTCTGGATGCCACCCTTGGAACCTGTTGTCTTCCTGCCTTTCATCACCTCCGAACTGCCCGGCGTGGGCGGCCAGCTCAAGGCTGAGCCGGCCCATTTCATCGTGGAGGAGCTGCCGCTCTACGAAGCCAGCGGCAGCGGCCCCCACCTCTACCTCTCGCTGACCCGCGAGGGGTGGACGACGCGGCGGGTGGCCGACGCGCTGGCCGATCTCTTTGGCCTCAGCCGGCGCGATGTGGGCTTCGCCGGGCTGAAGGATCGCCATGCCCGCTGCACCCAGACCTTCTCGCTGCCCGGTCTGACGCCGGATGCCGCCGAGCGCGTCGCCGCTGAGTTCCCCTTTCAGGTCAACTGGGCGCGCCAGCATGGCAACAAGCTCAAGACCGGCCACCTGCTGGGCAACCGCTTCTGCATCACCGTCAGCGATCTGGCGGTCCCTCCGGAGGAGGCCCTCAGTCGCAGCCAGGCCATCGCCGCGGCCATTGCCCAGCGGGGCGCGCCCAACTTCTTCGGCGCTCAGCGCTTTGGTCACGACGGCGCCAACGTGGCCAAGGGCCGGGCCGCGCTCTTGGGCCAGGGGCCGCGTCAAGACCCGTGGCTGACCAAGCTGCTGATCTCGGCCTATCAGGGACATCTGTTCAACCGCTATGTGCAGTTGCGCCTCAAGGCCGGCCTCTTCGGGCAGGTGCTGGTGGGCGACGTGTGCAAGAAGGCCGAGACGGGCGGCATGTTCCAGGTGCAGGACGCGGCCGCCGAGCAGCCCCGCTACCAGCGGGGCGAGATCGCTTTCACCGGCCCGCTCTTCGGCAAGAAGATGTGGGCCGCGCTGGACCAGGCCGCCGAGCTGGAGGCCAGCGTGCTGGCCGAGGCCGGGTTGGGCGAGGCGGAGCTGCGCCAGGCGCGCTCCGACGGCGCCCGACGCCCGGCGCGGCTGTGGCTGCCGGAGATCGAGCTGGCCATCCATCCGGCAGGGCTGCAAGTGAGCTTTGCGCTGCCCAAAGGCGCCTATGCCACCGTGGTCCTGCGGGAATTCTGCAAGTCCGACCAGGGCTTCGAGCTGTTGCAGGAACAAAACGAAGACTAGTCGCGCACACAAGGACTGACGGGTGCTGGCCAACTAAACATGGCGCGGAGTCGAGGCTTCAGCCGGGTCTGGCCGACGCGATGCGGGCGCGCTGACCCGCCTGAAGGCTCGACTCCAGGTTGGCAGCCGCCAGATTTTGCCGTCAGTCCTCCGAATTGCTTGTCCGCCCGCCTGCCTTGAGGTATAATCGCGAGGAACACCTGTGATCCGCCCCTGCACCCTGCGAGATCTGCCGGCCGTGCGAGCCTTGCAGCGCGATGGCATCTGGCTGGACCTGTTCCACCACCTGTTGCTGCGGCGCAGCCCGTTGGCCACCGCCCTGCTCGCGCCGGTGCCCTGGGTGGGCGCGGGCCTGGCCACCTATCTCTCTTCCCAGGGGCGGACGGTGCAGGGTTTCGTCCAACTGCTCAAACGGCCGGGCCGCTACGAGGCTGACCTGCTCTTTCTCGCCCCCCGGCTGCGCGACAACGACTCCAGCCAGCTCATCTGGGAGCGCCTGCTGGCCGGCTGCATCGTCGAAGCCAGGGCGCAGGCGCTGCGCCGCCTCTATGCCAGCGTGCCTCAGGGCGAAGGCGAAAGCGAGGCGCTGGCCGGCCAGGGCTTCATGGTGTACACCAACGAGGATCTGTTCATGCTGGCCGCGGCGCCCAGCGTCGCGGCGACCTCCAGCGATCCACGGCTGCGGCCGCGTCGCCCGGAGGATGTCTGGTGGCTGCGCCGGCTGGCCAGCATCTACACGCCGCAGCCGGTGCAACACGCCGAGGGCCATCAACTGGACGACGGCCAGCCCTCGCTCCCCCTGGCCTGGTGGGAGCTGACCAACCAGAGCAGCTTCGTGGTGCATGGCCGCGGCGACGTGTTGGGCGGCGTTCAACTGGTCAGCGGCCGGCGCGGCCATTGGCTGTTGCTGCACGGCGACCCGGGCAATGCCGAGCTGATGGCCACCCTGGTGCGGCACGGCGTCAGCGCGGCGACCGGCAGCCGGTGGCCCGTGGTCTGCGCGGTGCGCGATTACCAGGGCGGGCTGGCGGCTGTGCTGCACGACCAGGGCTTCCGACCCTTTGCCCGCCGCTCGCGCCTGATCAAGCACCTGGCCGCACCGGTGAAAGTGGCCGAGCCGCTGGCTGTGCCGAGTTTGGCCGTGGAAGGGCCGGGGTGAGTCGTGACCCGGAGTTCGTGAACGGTAAACGGTGAACGGTGAACGGTGAACGGTGAACGGTGAACGGTGAACGGTGAATGGTGAACGGTGAACGGTGAACGGTAAACGGTGAACGGTGAACCGTATACCGTATACCGTATACCGTTTACCGTTCACCGCATACCGCTAACCCTTGACTCACAGATCAAGATCATGGCGCAGACGAACGGCGTTTGAAGGGCCAATCTGAATCGCAATGCGCCGAGGAAAATTAGGACTTTGACACAGCAGAGAATCACCGATGACTTGGACGTTCTATTGAACGTTCTGCCGCCTGAGATCCGGGCGGCGTTGACAGCAAGCGAGCGCGTCGATAACTTGCTGGAGGTGGTGATGGACCTGGGCCGCGTGCCCGAGGCCCGCTTCACCGACGGCGAGACGATCCTGCGCCAGCGTGAGATCGACCAGGCGGACCTGGATTTCGTGGTCGAACGCATCGGCCTCTTCACCAGCGACAACCGCGCCGGCATCGAACGCACCCTGCACCGCATCTCCTGCATCCGCAACCGCCAGGGCCGCATCGTCGGCCTGACGGTGCGCGTCGGCCGCGCGGTCTACGGGGTGATCGACATCCTGCAAGATATCATCGAGTCGGGCCAGAGCATCCTGCTGCTGGGCCGGCCCGGCGTGGGCAAGACCACCGTGCTGCGCGAGGCCGCGCGCGTCTTGGGCAACGCCAAGCGGGTGGTGATCGTCGACACCTCCAACGAGATCGGCGGCGACGGCGACATCCCCCACCCGGCCATCGGCCGCGCCCGCCGCATGCAGGTGGCCCAGCCGGCGCTGCAACACGAGGTGATGATCGAGGCGGTGGAGAACCACATGCCGCAGGTGATCATCATCGACGAGATCGGCCGCGAGCTGGAGGCGGCAGCCGCCCGCACCATCGCCGAGCGCGGCGTGCAGTTGATCGGCACCGCCCACGGCAACTCGCTGGAGAACCTGCTGCTCAACCCCACCCTGAGCGACCTGGTGGGCGGCATCGAGAGCGTCACCCTCAGCGACGAGGAGGCGCGCCGCCGCGGCACCCAAAAATCGGTGCTGGAGCGCAAGGCCCCGCCCACCTTCGACGTGTTAGTGGAGATCCAGGACCGGCAGCGCATGGCCGTGCATCACGACGTGGCCAAGGCGGTGGACAACTTCCTGCGCGGGCGTGAGCTGCGGCCGGAGATCCGCTATCGCGACGAGGCCGGCGTCATCCACCGCGAGGCGCCCCCGCCCCGGCCGCCCGCCGAGCGCGATGGCCGCACCCCGCGCGAGCCGGGTGGCGACCTGGATGCGCTGGCTGAGATCGAAGCGCCGCCCTCCGACGCGGCGCCCCTGCGCGGCCTGGCCTTGCAGCGCATCTACGCCTATGGCGTCGGGCTGAACAAGCTGCGCACCACAGCCCAGCGCATGGGCGTGCCGGCGCTGTTCGTGGACGATATACGCCGCGCCGATGTGCTGGTGACGCTGAAAAGCTACTACCGCAAACGACCCCAGCCCATCGTCGAGGCCGAAGATCGGCGCCTGCCCGTCTATGTGCTGCGTTCCAACACCCAGATCCAGATGGAAAGCTTCCTGGCCGACCTGTTCGGCGTCAGCGATCAGTTGGGCGATGGCCTGGACACCGCCATGCGCGAGGCCCAGGAGGCCATCCGCCGCGTGCTGACCGGCGCGCAGGCGGTGGACCTCAGCCCGCAGCCGTCCTCTGTGCGCCGCCAACAGCACCAGGCCGCGCGCACTGCCAACCTGATCAGCCACAGCCACGGGCGGGACCCCTACCGCCATGTGCGCATCCTGCGCGAGTGAAGCCCCTTTTTCATGTTCATCACCTTCGAAGGCCCTGAGGGCAGCGGCAAAAGCAGCCAGAGCGCCCTGCTGGCGGACTGGCTGCGTCAGTTGGGACAGGATGTGCTGCTCACCCGCGAGCCGGGCGGCACGGCCATCGGCGACCGGGTGCGGGCGATTCTGCTGGACCCGGCCTGCACCGAGATGGAGGATGAGGCCGAGGTGCTGCTCTATTCGGCCGCGCGCGCCCAACACGTGGGCCAGGTGATCCGGCCGCACCTGGCGCGCGGCGGGGTCGTGCTCTGCGACCGCTACGCCGACTCGACGCTGGCCTACCAGGGCTATGGCCGCGGGCTGGATCTGGCGACGCTGGGAGTGATCACCGCCTTCGCCACCGGTGGACTGCGCCCAGACCTGGTGGTTTTTCTGGACATCGACGTGGAGGCTGGCCTGCGGCGCAAACAACTGCACGCCGACGTCGACGCCAGCCAGTGGAACCGCTTCGAGCAGGAGACGCTGGCCTATCACCAGCGGGTGCGGGCCGGCTATTTGCAGATGGCCGCGGCCGAGCCCGGCCGCTGGCTGCTGGTGGACGCGTCCCAGCCGGCCGAGGCGGTGCAGGTCGCGCTGCGCGCCCAGGTGGGCGCGGCGTTGGGCATGTTTTTCGGGTCAGATGTTCATGCGCCCAGCGCATGAACGCGAAAAATCGGCGGGCTCGGTCGGAGACCGGCCCGAGCGGCGAGCTGTGTTCAGAGACTCAAGGTTCATCAACCTCTGATACCGACTCCCTCTTGGTTCCTGTCAGGAACCCCATGCGCTAAGGCCGAAACGAGGAGACACCAGATGGATTTGCGTCACTGGTTCGATCAATCGTTGGAAAGAAAGCTGGCATATGCCGCCCAAACCCAGAGCGGTCAGATGCAGCCGTCCGACCTGAACACGCTGCTGAGCTCCGGCGACCCCAAACGCACCGTGCGCGCCGGGCGTCGTCGTCCCAGCGGGCCATCGACCGAGCCGCGCGAGCGGGCCGATGCGCCCCAGCGCGAGCGGCCTGCGCAGCCCTCTACACCGTCCAGCGGCGGCGGCTATCGTCCCCCGACCTCGTCGCAGTCTTCGGGCGGCATGGGTCTGCCCGGGGGCGGCCGCATGTCGCCGCTGCTGATGGTGGTGGGCGGCGCGCTCTTCCTCTGCCTGGTGGTGCTCATGACCATCTTCGGCGGCGGCGGGGATGACGGCGCTTCCACCGGCAGCAGCGTGTTCGAACAGGCGGCGCAGCCCGCGGCCGACAGCTTCCAGGCAACCCCAGCCAAGCCGACCGTCCGCCCCACGCCGCGGCCCACCCTGGTCCCCGGCGCCGGCTCCACCCCTGGCCAGACCTGGACCGTCATGCTCTACATGAACGCCGACGACAAGATCCTGGAACAGGACATCTTCGTCGATCTGAACGAGGCGGAGATGGTCGGCTCCAGCGACCGGGTCAACATCGTCGCCCAGATGGATCGTTTCCGCGGCGGTTTCAGCGGCGACGGCAACTGGACCAACACCCGGCGTTTCTACGTGACCCGCGACAACGACCTGTCGCGCATCGGCTCGCGCATGGTGCAGGATGTGGGCGAGGCCAACATGGCCAGCCCCGAGGCGCTGATCGACTTCGCCACCTGGGCCATGGCCAACTATCCGGCCGACAAGTATGTGTTGATCATGTCCGATCATGGCATGGGCTGGCCCGGCGGCTGGAGCGATCCCGACCAAGGGGGCGCGCCGGCCAGCATCAGCAATTCCCCGCTGGGCAACGCGCTGGGCAATCACATGTTCCTGGAGCAGATCGACTATGCCTTTGACCAGATTCGCGCCCAGGCGGGCGTAGACAAGCTGGAGATCATCGGCATGGACGCCTGCCTGATGGGACACATCGAGGTGATGAGCGCGCTGACCCCCCACGCCAACTACACCATCGTCTCGCAGGAGACCGAGCCGGCCCTGGGCTGGGCCTACACCGCGTTCCTGGGCGAGCTGGTGGCCAACCCCGACATGAGCGGGGCCGAGCTGGGCCAGGCGGTGGTCGATAGCTACATCCAGCAGGACCAGCGCATCCTGGACGATCAGGCGCGCACCGAGTGGGTGGGCCGCGGCCCGGTCAGCGTGCGCCAGTTGACCGATCAACTGGAGCGCAACATCACCCTGGCGACGGTCGATCTGGCCGCGCTGCCGGCGCTCAACGACCGGGTGAACGAGCTGGCCTATCAGTTGCAAACGGCCGATCAGCAGGCTGTGGCCAAGGCGCGCAACTATGCCCAGTCCTTCACCAGCGTCTTCGGCAGCAGCGTGCCCCCTTCCTACATCGATCTGGGCAACTTCGCCGGCCTGTTGAAGCAAGCCAGCCGCAGCCAGGCGGTCAACCAGGCGGCCGACAGCGTGCTGGCCGCGTTGAACGATGCGGTGGTCATCTCCCGGCGCGGCGCCAACCGGCCAGGCGCCACCGGCATTTCGATCTACTTCCCCAACTCGCAGCTTTTCCAGAACCCGGCCACCGGCTTGCAGTCCTACAACGTGGTGGCGGGCCGTTTCGTCCAGGACTCGCTGTGGGATGAGTATCTGACCTATCACTACACCAAGCGGCCCTTCGAGGCCGCAGCCCCCAGCCAGGCCACCCTGCCCGAGCCGGGTGCCGCCGTTCGCGCCCCGGGCGCCGGTGTCATCACGCTGTCGCCCATCGAGAAATCGGACGATGTGGCCGCGCCCGGCCAGCCGGTGCTGCTGAGCAGCGAGGTCAGCGGCGACAACGTCGGCTATATCACCTTCTTCACCGGCTTCTACGAGCAGGAGAGCAACTCGATCTTCGTGGCTGACCAGGATTTCCTGGACAGCTACGAGACGCGCGAGATCGACGGCGTCTTCTATCCCGACTGGGGCGAGGGCGATTTCACCCTGGAGTTCGAGTGGGAGCCGCTGATGTTCGCCATCAGCGACGGAGAGAACGATGTCATCGCCGGGCTGATGCCGGAGACCTACGGCCGCTCGCCGGAGGAGGCGATCTACAGCGTCAACGGCATCTACACCTACACCGACGGCGAGGAACGCTCGGCGCGCATGACCTTCCAGAATGGCGTCATGATGCAGGTCTTCGGCTTCACCGGCGACGACAACACCGGCGCCCCGCGCGAGATCCTGCCTCAGCCCGGCGACCGCTTCACCGTCCAGCAGCAGTGGCTGGACCTGGACGCGCAGGGTAATGTGATCGGCGCAGCCACGCAACTGGGCAACACCCTGACCTTCGGCGAGCAGCGCTTCACCTGGAAGGAGATGGACGCCGCCGCGGGCCAGTACGTGGTCGGCTTCAGCGTCCAGGACCTGGATGGCAACGCCGCGGCCACCGCGTTCACGCAGGTGACAGTGGAGTAGCCGCCTGACTGGCAGAACCCAGACACAAAAACGCCCGCTGCACGATGCAGCGGGCGTTTTTATTTGCGCTTTGCTGAAAAATCGTCGTTTTACCCCCTTGACTTCGTGTAAAAAATACACTATAATAAACGTGTCAGAGTTACACTAACTTGCTCAAGGAGACACGATCATGGGATTTTCACATTGGAGCGACGACGCCTTTCAGGCGCGGCAGGATCACCGGCGCAACACCGGGCAGACGGCCTTCACCTACGACGCCTACGTGCGGGCCACGGGCCAGGCCAGGGTTCACAACCAGATGGACCCCTTCGGCGTGATGCGAGAGAGCCGCGACAGCGCCGAACACCCCGACTCGCTGGCCATCGGCGTCATGTTTGACGTGACCGGCAGCATGGGCAGCGTGCCGCGTGTCTTGCAGACCAAGCTGGGCAGGTTGATGCGGGTGCTGGTGGAGAAGGGCTACGTGGCCCACCCCCAGGTGCTCTTCGGCGCCATCGGCGACGCCACCTGCGACATGGTTCCCTTGCAGGTAGGCCAGTTCGAGTCCGGCCTGGAAATGGATGATGATCTGGGCAAGATCTACCTGGAGGGGGGCGGAGGAGGACAGGTGTTCGAGAGCTACGAGCTGGCCCACTACTTCTTCGCCCTGCACACATCCATCGACTGCTACGAGAAGCGCGGCCGCAAGGGCTATCTGTTCACCATCGGCGACGAGAAGCCCTACGCCGTGGTGCACAGGGAGCATGTCTTGCAGCACATGGGCGACCGGCTGCCGGCCAACATCCCCACCGCACGCCTGCTGCGCCAACTGCAAGAGCGCTACCACACCTTCCACATCATCCCGACCAACACCACCCATGGCCGCAGCAGCGCCGTGCAGGACTGCTGGCGCGCCCTGCTGGGCGAGCGGGTGCTGCGGTTGGAAGATGAGGCCGCGGTGTGCGAGACGATCGCCCTGGCCATCGGCCTGTGCGAGGGCACGGCCAGCGACCTGACCAGCGGCGTCGATGACCTGGTGCGCGCCGGCCATGATCGCGGGGCGGTCGTGGTGGCTGCCCAAGCCCTGCGCGACTTCAGCCCGGCGCGCCCTCCCCGGCGGGCCTCCAGCGTCTTTTCCCGATGAAACAGGCGTTTTTGACCGTCGATCTCGGCTTTGGCGACGCGGGCAAGGGCTCGGTGGTGGACTACCTGGTGCGCCGCCATGACGCGCACACCGTGGTGCGTTACAATGGCGGCGCACAGGCGGGCCATCGCGTGGTGACGCCTGGCCCCGCCTCGCAGGAGCACATCTTTGCCCAGTTTGGCAGCGGCGCGCTGGCCGGCGCGGCAACGCACCTGTCGCGTTTCATGCTGCTGGACCCGCTGGCCATGCTGCAAGAGGCGCAGCACCTGAACGCCCTGAGCGGCTCAGACCCCTTCCAGCGCACCACCATCGACGCCCAGGCGCTGGTGATCACCCCCTTCCAGCGCGCGGTCAACCGGCTGAAGGAGCTGGCGCGCGGCGGGCAGCGCCACGGAAGCTGCGGCATGGGCATCGGCGAAACCATGGCCGACTGGCTGGCTCACGGCGATCAGACCCTGCTGGCCGGTGATCTGGGCAACCCCGACGTGCTGCGCGGCAAGCTGAAGCTGCTGCGCGCGGTGAACCTGGCCAAGGCGCGCGGGCTCGACACGCGCCTGGCCGGCTTCGAAGCGGCCCAGGCCGAATGGCAGACGCTGGCCGACGAGCGTTGGATCGAATGGCTGCTGGAGATCTACCCCGCCTTTGCGGCCCGCGCCCAGATCGTGCCCGGCCAGCATCTGCACGCCATCCTGCGCCGGCCGGGCGCGGTGGTCTTCGAAGGCGCGCAAGGGGTGTTGCTGGACGAATGGGGCGGCTTTCACCCGCACACCACCTGGAGCACCACCACGCTGCACAACGCCGATTGCCTGCTGGCCGAGGCCGGCTACGACGGCGCGGCGACGCGGGTCGGCATCACGCGCGGCTACATGACCCGCCACGGCGCCGGGCCGTTGGTCAGCGAAGACGCCGCGCTGACCGAGGCGCTGCCCGACCCGGCCAACGGCTTCGGCGCCTGGCAGCAAGGCTTTCGCCTGGGCTGGCTGGATCTGGTGCTGCTGCGCTACGCGCGGGAGCTGGTAGGGCCGCTGGACTGGCTGGCCGTGACCTGTCTTGACAGACTGGCCGAGCTGCCTGAGCTGCGTCTTTGCCAGCGCTACCGCTGCGACGGCGCCATGCTGGAGCGGCTGGTCCCTGCGTCGAGGCGCGATCTGGTCTATCAGGAAGGGCTGACCAACCGGCTGGCGCGTTGCCAGCCGGTGCTGGAGCCGGTCGAGTCGCCGGAGCTGTTGCTCAGACTGTTGGCCAACGGCTTGCAGACGCCGGTGGGGCTGGTCTCGCACGGCCCTGCGGCCGACGCCAAGCGCGAGCTGTAGGTCGCCCTGGGCAAGCCCCGTCTGGAATCCCCGATGTCGTGACGCCGAGCCTTCGGCGTCACGACCCCTGCAACAACATCCCCAGGATCAGCCGGGCCGCGGCCTTGTCCAGCGGCTCGTTGTTGTTGCCGCATTTGGGGCTGTGGATGCAACTGGGGCAGCCGGCCTCGCAGGGACAGGCGGTGATCACCTCGTAGGCGGCGCGCCAGAGCGCGGGCAGCTCCTCGAAGCCCCGCTCGGCGATGCCCACGCCGCCGGGAAAGCCGTCGTAGATGAAGATCTGGGGCGCGTCGGTGTCCGCGTGGCGCGGGGTGCTCAGCCCGCCGATGTCCCAGCGGTCGCACATGGCAAAGAGGGGCAGGATGCCGATGCAGGCGTGCTCGGCCGCGTGGATGCCGCCCAGGAAATCGAGCCCGCGGCGCTGGCAGGCCGCCGCAATCTCCGGCGCCAGATCCCACCAAAGCGCGGCTGTCTCGAAGGTGGTCTGCGGCAGTTCCAGCAGCTCCTCCCCCAGCACCTCCTCCGAGTAGTGGCGCAGCCGGCGGTAGCCGATTACCTGCGAGGTGGCCCGCACCATGCCGAAATAGGCGTTGCCGCCAGGGATCGCCCGCCGCCGGATGGAATGCAGGATGTGCACATCGCTCCACTCCCGCGCCGTGGTGTAGTAGTCCACCTCGGCCGGGCGGGCCACGGCAAAGCCCATGCCCGCGTCGTAGCGGGTCACCAGATAGCTTTCCCCCTGATGCAGATAGACCGCGCCGGGGTGAACCCGCTGCGGCGCGCTGCTGGCCTCGATCTCCTCCAGCGTGCGGTAGTTGCGGGATTCGTCCAGTAGCGCAAAGCGGCCGCCGCCCGCCGAACGCAGGCTGACCTTCTCGGCCGGGTAGTCTGAGCCGTTGTAGGTCCAGCGGTCGCCGTGAAAATTCAGCACGCCCTGCTCCTCCAACTGCACCATGGCCGGCACGAAGCCTGGGCCAAACAGCGCCTCGTCGTCGAAACGGTCATGCGCGGCGATGTTGGTCAGCGGAACCTCGGCCGCGGCGCAGGGCAGGTGGCGCGCCAGCACATAGACATTGTCCGGGTCGATCAGCGCGTGCTCATGCGGCCGGCCAAAGAGATCGGCCGGGTGGCGCATGAAGTACTGGTCCAGCGGGTTGTCCAACCCGATCAGCAGCGCCAGCGAGGGCGCGCTGCCGCGGCCGGCCCGGCCGGCCTGCTGCCAGAGGCTGGCCACCGTGCCTGGGTAGCCCACCAACAGGGCCGCATCCAGCCCGCCCACGTCGATGCCCAGCTCCAGCGCGTTGGTGGCCGTCACCCCCAGCAGCCGGCCGCTGAAGAGATCCGCCTCGATCTGGCGGCGCTGTTCCGGGGTATAGCCGGCGCGGTAGGCGGCGATGCGGGAGGGATAATCGGCGCCCCCTGGCCCAGAACCGGCGTCCGCCGGCGTCGGCTGTGCGCCTGGGCGCGGCGGCTTTTTTCCCTTGGCGCCGCCCCCCCTTGCGCCCTGCTCCTCCCTGTCTTGATTCTTGCTCAGCTCAGCGCGTGCATAGCGCAGGATCAGCTCGGCCACCTTGCGGGCGCGGGTGAAGACGATGGTGCGGGTCTCGTTGCGCACCAGCGCCGCGAAGAGCTGCGTGGCCTCGCCGTTGGCGCTGCGCCGCAGCCCGCCCTGCTGCCCCTGCTGTGGCCGGTCTCCGACCGAGCCGCGCCCGCCCTGCTGTGGCCGGTCTCCGACCGAGCCGCGCCCGCCCTGCTGTGGCCGGTCTCCGACCGAGCCGCGCCCACCCTGCTGTGGCCGGTCTCCGACTGAGCCACGCCCGCCCTGCTGTGGCCGGTCTCCGACCGAGCCGCGCCCACCCTGCTGTGGCCGGTCTCCGACCGAGCCGCGCCC
>Ga0209200_1001141_pt1 | contig 27897 bp, 40 predicted proteins | sample AD_UKC033_MetaG_FD_184406 | JGI IMG/M metagenome (GOLD analysis project Ga0209200, IMG submission 184406) | Active sludge microbial communities of municipal wastewater-treating anaerobic digesters from USA - AD_UKC033_MetaG (SPAdes) (version 2) | ecosystem: Engineered > Bioreactor > Anaerobic >... | reverse complement strand
TGGTGCTGCTGGTGCAGAAGAGCGTCGTCGAGCGCAAGACCTACCAGATGCACCAGGGCCGCCCGCCCCCGGCGGCGCGCGCGCGCGGCTGGGCCGCGCGCTCGCTGACCGCCGCTGCGCTGCTGCTGATGGCGCTGTCGATGCTGCCGGCGGCGGTGATGGTCGTCGGCGCCTTCACCAAAGCGCGCGGCCCCGTGCTGCGCTACGGCCAGTGGACGCTCGAGAACATGGAGCGGGCGCTGGGCACCGCGCCGGCGCCGATCGTCAATTCGCTGCTGCTGGCCACCGCCGCGACGCTGGCCGGGACGCTGTTCGCGACGATTGCAAGTTACCTGATCGTGAAGAAGCGCAGCGCGCTCGTCTCGCTGCTGGACTACGTGGCGATGCTGCCGCTGGCCGTCTCCGGCACCGTGCTCGGCATCGCGCTGATCCACAGCTACAACACCGGTCCGGTCGTCCTGACCGGCACCTGGATCATCATGGCAGCGGCGCTCTTCGTGCGCAAGGTGCCGTTCTCGATCCGCTCCGCGTCGGCTTCGCTCTACAACATCCCCGACAGCATGGAAGAGGCGGCGATCAACCTCGGCGCCTCGCCGCTGGAGAGCTTTCGCACCGTCGTGCTGCCGGTGATGAAGCCGGCGATCTGGGCCGCGGCGATCCTGATGTGGGTGACCTCGCTGGCCGAGATCTCGGCAACGATCGTGCTCTACTACGGCGGCATGGAGACGATGCCGATCGAGATGTTCAACCAGATCGACGCCGGCTACCTCGCGCGCGCCTCGGCCTACGGCGTGGTGCTGATGGCGGCGATCATCGTCCCGCTCTTCATCGCAACGCGCGTCTTCAGGCTGGAGCTGTTCTCCAGCAACTGATGCGCCCAACCCCGGAGGAGAACTCATGGCAAGCCCGAACCTGTTCAAGCTGCTCAAGGGGGCGCTGGCCACCGCGGTCGGCGGACTCGCGCTCGGCGCGGCCGCGCCGGCGCTGGCCGCCGACGCCGTCGTCTACACCTCGAACAACGTGCAGACCGTCGACGTCGCGCTGGACATCATCAAGAAGCGCGCGCCGGGGCTCACGGTGCAGAAGGTCAGCTCGGGCACCGGCGCGCTGATGAAGCGCATCGAGGCCGAATCGGCCAATCCGCTGGGCGACGTCGTCTGGGGCGCGGGCTTCGACACGCTGGCCGCGTACAAGCAGAACTTCCAGCCCTACCGCTCGCCCGAGAGCAAGGGTCTGGACGCTTCGCTGCTCGGCGCCTCGGACCTCTGGGCCGCGAGCAACCTGCACGTGATGGTGATCATGGCCAACGCCAAGCAGCTCAAGGGCAGCGAGGCACCGAAGAACTGGGCCGACCTCTTCGACCCGAAGTGGAAGGGCAAAGTGATCATGGGCGACCCGGTCTCCTCGGGCAGCGCCTACGGGCAGGTCTACGGGCTCTACCGCCTCTTCGGCACCGAGGGGCTCGAGAAGCTCGCCGCCAACGTCGTCGTCTCGAAGAGCTCGGCGCAGGTCTATCGCGGGGTGGCCGACGGCGAGTACCCGCTCGGCATCACGATGGAGTACGCGGCCTACTCCTACATCGCCGGCGGGCACAAGGACGTGAGGCTCGTCTACCCGGCCGAGGGCACCTTCGTGCAGCCCGAGGGCGTGGCGATCATCAAGAACCCGAAGAACGGCAACGCCGCCGCGCAGCAGCTCTACGACCAGCTCCTCTCCCGCGAGGTGCAGGAAGCCGAGCTCGTCGAGAACTTCCGCCGCCCCAGCCGCGCCGACATCGACGTCGCCAGGCTCACCAAGCTGCCCAACCTCAAGGACATCAAGGTCGAGCCGATCGACCCGCTGCAGGGCGCGGCCGACTACGACAAGGTCATCAAGCTCTGGGAAGCGGCGCTGAAGAAGGGCGGGAAGTAGATATGAAAAGGGCTTACGGCGACGCCGTAAGCCCCTTCCGGATTTGGTTGCGGGGGCAAGATTTGAACTTGCGACCTTTGGGTTATGAGCCCAACGAGCTACCAGACTGCTCCACCCCGCGACAGAACCTGTAAGTATAGTCGATACGCGACTCGATGTGAAGACCTTGGCCGCGAGCTTGGGTCACTCGCCCTTGGCGTCGCCGCCCTCGGCCGACGGCTCGGGGCGGTCGACCAGCTCGACGTAGGCCATCGGCGCGTTGTCGCCGGGGCGGAAACCCATCTTGAGGATGCGCGTGTAGCCGCCCGGGCGCTCCTTGTAGCGCGGGCCCAGCTCGTCGAAGAGCTTGACGACGACGGCGCGGTTGCGCGTGCGGTCGAAGGCCAGGCGGCGGTTGGCGAGCGTGGGCTCCTTGGCCAGCGTGATCAGCGGCTCGACGACGCGGCGCAGCTCCTTGGCCTTGGGGACGGTGGTGCGGATCGCTTCGTGCTCGATCAGCGAGTTGCACATGTTGCGCAGCATCGCCTGGCGATGCTCGCTGGTGCGGTTGAGCTTGCGAAGCCCGTGGCGGTGACGCATGGTGCTTTCCTTTCGTTATCTGTTCCCCAGCCGTGTCAGGTACCGGGGTGGCACCGGGCCGCGCTTCGCGCGGCCCCTTCTTCGGATGAAACCGTTCTCGCGGTCGGCCGATCAGCGCTTGTCCAGGCCCTGCGGCGGCCAGTTCTCCAGGCGCACGCCCAGGGTCAGGCCGCGCGAGGCCAGCACTTCCTTGATCTCGTTGAGCGACTTGCGGCCGAGGTTGGGCGTCTTCAGCAGCTCGGTCTCGGTACGCTGGATCAGGTCGCCGATGTAGTAGATGTTCTCGGCCTTGAGGCAGTTGGCCGAGCGCACGGTGAGCTCGAGCTCGTCGACCGGGCGCAGCAGCATCGGGTCGATCGCCGAGGCGCGCTGCGGCTGGGCCTCGAACATCTCGTCGGGGTTGACCTCGAGCTGCGCGAAGATCGCGAGCTGCTCGACGAGGATGCGCGCGGACTGGCGGATCGCCTCCTCGGGCGCGATGGCGCCGTTGGTCTCGATCTCCATCACCAGCTTGTCGAGGTCGGTGCGCTGCTCGACGCGGGCGTTCTCGACCGCGTAGCTGACGCGCCGCACCGGCGAGAAGGAGGCGTCGAGCACGATGCGGCCGATGGCCTTGGTCGGCTCGTCGCCGTAGCGGCGCAGATTGCCGGGAACGTAGCCGCGGCCCTTCTCGACCTTGATCTGCATGTCGAGCTTGCCGCCCTGCGCCAGGTGCGCGATGACGTGGCCGGGGTTGACGATCTCGACGTCGTGCGGGGTCTGGATGTCGGCCGCGGTGACGGGGCCTTCGCCCTCCTTGCGCAGCACGAGGGTGACCTCGTCTCGGTTGTGCAGGCGGAAGACGACGCCCTTGAGCGCCAGCATGATGTGCACGACGTCCTCCTGGACGCCGTCGATGGCCGAGTACTCGTGCAGCACTCCGGCGATCGTGACCTCGGTGGGTGCGTAGCCGACCATCGAGGACAGCAGCACCCGGCGCAGCGCGTTGCCCAGCGTGTGGCCGTAGCCGCGCTCGAAGGGCTCGAGGATCGCTTTCGCGCGGTGCTCGCCAAGGGGCTCGACCTGGATCGCCTTGGGCTTCAGAAGTGTGGTCTGCATTGAGTCTGTGTTCCTGTCAATACCCTCGGCTCGTTACACCGATAAGGCTGATGGACCATGCCGGGCGCTGCCCATGTCCGCCGCGCGCCCGACGAACGCGGTGGACCCGTCGGGGTCGAGCGGCCGGGGACTGCCCGGCCGCCCGGAATGGATCAGCGCGAGTACAACTCGACGATCAGCGCTTCCTTGATCTCGGCGCCGAACTGGTCGCGATCCGGCACCTTCTTGAAGACGCCTTCCATCTTGGTCGCGTCGACCGAGACCCAGTCGGGCAGTCCGACCGATTGCGCCAGCTTCAGCGCATCCTGAACGCGAAGCTGGTTCTTCGACTTCTCGCGCAGCGCGAGCGTGTCGCCGGCCTTGACCATGTAGGACGGGATGTTGACGACCTGGCCGTTGACGGTGACGGCCTTGTGCGAGACGAGCTGGCGCGCCTCGGCGCGCGTCGAGCCGAAGCCCATGCGGTAGACGACGTTGTCCAGGCGCGACTCGAGCAGCGACAGCAGGTTGGCACCGGTGTTGCCCCTGCGCCGCTCGGCCTCGGCGAAGTAGCGGCGGAACTGGCGCTCGAGCACGCCGTACATGCGCTTGACCTTCTGCTTCTCGCGCAGCTGGGTGCCGTAGTCGGAGGTGCGCGAACCGCTGGTGCGGCCGTGCTGACCGGGGCGGCTGTCGAACTTGGCCTTGTCGCTGATCGAGCGGCGGGCGCTCTTCAGGAAGAGATCGGTGCCCTCGCGGCGGGAGAGCTTGGCCTTCGGGCCGAGGTAACGTGCCACGTGCTGTCCTTTTCGGTCTGTTTCTGCACGGCCGAGCCGCGCGCTGGCGGCTGCCGTGGAGTCCGGCCCTGCTCTTGCTTGCGGCGGCGGGCTCGAACGGTGGGCTTAAGCGTGTCTTCGGATGGCGCCGGGAAACCGGGCGCCTGCCGAAGGCTTGTCCGGCGCAACGAAGGTCGCCGCGCCGGCAAACTATTAATTATAGACGACCGCGAGATCGCGCACGCCTTAGACGCGGCGGCGCTTCTGCGGGCGGCAGCCGTTGTGCGGGATCGGCGTGACGTCGCTGATCGAGGTGATGCGGATGCCGAGCGCCGCCAGCGCACGCACCGAGGATTCGCGACCCGGGCCCGGTCCCTTGATGCGCACGTCCAGGTTCTTGATCCCGTGTTCCTGCGCGGCGCGGCCGGCGACTTCGGCAGCCACCTGGGCGGCGAAGGGCGTCGACTTGCGCGAGCCCTTGAAGCCCTGGCCACCGCTGGAAGCCCAGGCGAGCGCGGCGCCCTGGCGGTCGGTGATCGTGATGATCGTGTTGTTGAACGAGGCGTGCACGTGCGCGATGCCGTCCGCGATGTTCTTGCGGACCTTCTTGCTGACGCGCCGCGCCGCGGTGTTGATGGGTGCTTTGGCCATGTCGTGCTCTGTTCAGGGGTGAAGACGAGCGGGGCTCACTTCTTCAGTGCCGCGGCGCCCTTCTTCGGGCCCTTGCGGGTGCGGGCGTTGGTGCGGGTGCGCTGGCCGCGGACCGGCAGCCCGCGGCGGTGACGGAAGCCGCGGTAGCAGCCGAGGTCCATCAGGCGCTTGATGTTGATCGACATCTCGCGCCGCAGGTCGCCCTCGATCGTGAGGCGGCCGATCTCGTCGCGGATGCGCTCGAGATCCTGGTCCGAGAGGTCCTTGATCTTCTTCGAATAGGGGATGCCCACCGCGTCGCAGATCTTCTGCGCGGTCGAACGGCCGATGCCGTAGATCGCGGTCAGGCCGATCTCCGCGTGCTTGTGCGGCGGAATGTTGATGCCAGCAATGCGTGCCATGCGTGTCCTCTAACTCTGATGCGCAAGCGGGCCGCTCAACCCTGGCGCTGCTTGTGGCGCGGGTCCGTGCAGATCACGCGCACGACGCCATGGCGGCGGATGATCTTGCAGTGGCGGCACATCTTCTTGATCGATGCGGCGACTTTCATGCTCTTCTCCTTGACCCGTTTGCTCTCTTCACTTCGCGCGGAAGACGATCCGGGCGCGACTCAAATCGTATGGCGTGAGCTCGACCGTGACCCTGTCGCCCGGGAGGATGCGGATGTAGTGCATCCGCATCTTGCCCGAGATGTGGCCGAGCACCACGTGTCCGTTCTCCAGCTTCACGCGGAAGGTTGCGTTGGGGAGGTTCTCGACGATCTCCCCCTGCATCTGAATGACGTCGTCCTTGGCCATCTCAATGCCGCCCGGCCGTTCCGAAGGGGCTGAGCGCCCCGTCGGGGGGCAGCGAGCGAAGCGAGCGTGGGCGTTTCATTTCAGCTCGTCTTGAAGTTGGCCTTCTTCAGCAGGCTCTCGTACTGCTGGCTCATCACGTAACTCTGCACCTGGGCCCAGAAGTCCATCGTGACGACCACGATGATCAGCAGCGAGGTGCCGCCGAAGTAGAACGGCACGTTGTACTTGAGCACGAGGAACTCGGGCAGCAGGCACACCGCGGTGACGTAGATCGCGCCGGCCAGGGTGAGGCGCGAGAGGATCTTGTCGATATGCCTGGCCGTCTGCTCGCCGGGACGGATCCCGGGGATGAAGGCGCCGCTCTTCTTCAGGTTGTCGGCGGTCTCGCGGCTGTTGAAGACCAGCGCCGTGTAGAAGAAGCAGAAGAAGACGATCATCGCCGCGTAGAGCAGCACGTAGATCGGCTGCCCGGGCGAGAGCATCGCCGAGAGGTCCTTGAGCCAGCGCATGCCCTCGCCGGTTGCGAACCAGCCGACGATCGTCGCGGGCAGCAGGATGATCGACGAGGCGAAGATCGGCGGGATCACGCCCGACATGTTGAGCTTGAGCGGCAGGTGCGAGGACTGGCCGCCGTAGACCTTGTTCCCGACCTGGCGCTTGGCGTAGTTCACGAGGATCTTGCGCTGGCCTCGCTCGACGAAGACGACCGCGTAGGTCACGAGCACGACCAGCGCGACGATGAAGAGGCTCACCACGGGGCTCATCGCACCGGTGCGCACGAGTTCGAAGAGGCCGCCGATGGCGCTGGGCAGCCCCGCGACGATGCCCGCGAAGATGATGATCGAAATGCCGTTGCCCAGGCCCCGCTCGGTGATCTGTTCACCGAGCCACATCAGGAACATGGTGCCGGCAACGAGGCTGATCACGGCGGTCATGCGAAAGCCGAAGCCCGGCGCCAGGACCAGGCCCGGCGAGCCCTCGAGCGCGAGCGCAATGCCCAGCGACTGGAAGATGCCCAGCCCCAGGGTGCCGTAGCGCGTGTACTGGGTGATCTTGCGCTGTCCGGCCTGGCCTTCCTTCTTCAGCGCCTCGAGCGAGGGCACGACGTGCGCCATCAGCTGCATGATGATCGACGCCGAGATGTAGGGCATGATGCCCAGCGCGAAGACGGTGAAGCGCGACAGCGCGCCTCCGCTGAACATGTTGAACAGGTTCAGGATGCCGCCGGACTGGCCCTGGAAGAGCTGCTGCAACTGCACCGGATCGATCCCGGGGACCGGGATGTGCGCACCGATGCGGTAAACGAACAGCGCCAGCAGCAGGAAGGTCAGCCGGCGACGGAGGTCGCCGTACTTCCCGCTCTTGGCCAGCTGATTGGCGGAGGTTGCCACGCGTGGATTCCTCGTCGAGCCCGCGTCAGTCCAGCGTGCCGCCCGCGGCCTCGATCGCCGCCTTGGCGCCGGCCGTCGCGCCGATGCCCTTGAGCACGACCTTGCGCGAGAGGTCGCCGGTCTTGATCACCTTGACGTTGCGCACGAGCTGACCCACCAGGCCCGCAGCCTTGAGCGCAAGCAGGTCGATCTCTTCGATCGGCAGCGCCTGCAGCTGGGCGAGCGTGACCTCGGCATTGAAGTCGCGTTGCATCGAGTTGAAGCCGCGCTTGGGCAGCCGGCGCTGCAGCGGCATCTGGCCGCCCTCGAAGCCGACCTTGTGAAAGCCGCCCGCGCGCGATTTCTGGCCCTTGTGGCCGCGACCGGCGGTCTTGCCCAGGCCCGAGCCGATGCCGCGTCCGACGCGGCGCTTGGCGTGCCGTGCACCGGCGCCCGGCTTGATCGAATTGAGTTGCATCACAGGACCTTCACCAGGTACGAGACCTTGTTGATCATGCCGCGCACCGCCGGCGTGTCTTCCAGCGTGCGCTCGCTGCCGAGCTTGCGCAGCCCGAGTCCGCGCACGGTATCGCGGTGCGGCTGACGGGTGCCGGCCACGCTCTTCACGAGCTTGACGGTCAGGGTCTTCTTCTCGGACATCAGAGTTCTCCGCGGAAGCTGGTCGGCGCCGTTCAGCCGAACAGCTCTTCGACGCTCTTGCCGCGCTTGGCGGCGACCTCGGCCGGCGTCGTCGAGCTCTTCAGCGCCTCGAGCGTCGCGCGGACCATGTTGTAGGGGTTCGTCGAGCCGTGGCTCTTGGCGACGATGTCGGTCACGCCCATCACCTCGAAGACGGCGCGCATCGGACCGCCGGCGATGATGCCGGTGCCCGCCGGCGCCGGCGCCACCAGCACGTGGGCGGCGCCGTGCTCGCCCTCGACGTTGTGGTGGATGGTGCCGTTCTTCAGGCTGACGCGGACCATGTTGCGGCGCGCGGCGTCCATCGCCTTCTGCACGGCCATCGGCACTTCCTTGGCCTTGCCCTTGCCCATGCCGATACGGCCGTCACCGTCGCCGACGACGGTGAGTGCGGCAAAACTGAGCGTGCGGCCGCCCTTGACGACCTTGGTGACGCGGTTGACCGCGATCATCTTCTCGCGCAGGCCGTCCTCGTTGGCCTCGGGCTGCGCGCGGGGGGTGAACTTTGCCATTGCAGTGTTTCCTTCGGACCGGGCGAGGTCAGAACTGGAGTCCGGCTTCGCGCGCGGCCTCGGCAAGGGCCTTGACACGACCGTGATACGCGAAACCGGCGCGGTCGAACGCGACCCGCTCGATGCCCGCGGCCTTCGCCTTCTCGGCGATGCGCTTACCGATCAGGCTCGCCGCGTCGACCTTGGCGCCCTGCCCGGCAGCGCCGAGCTGCGTGCGCACTTCCTTCTCGAGCGTCGACGCCGAGGCCAGCACGCGCGCGCCATCCTCGGAAATGAGACTGGCGTAGATGTGCAGGTTGGAGCGGTAGACCGTCAGCCGCGCCATGCGATTCGTGGCGATGCGATGACGCGTCTGCCGCGAGCGGCGCAGGCGCTGTTCCTTCTTGTTCAACATGACCTGGCTCCTTACTTCTTCTTCGTCTCTTTCATCACCACGCGCTCGTTGGCGTAGCGGATGCCCTTGCCCTTGTAGGGCTCGGGCGGACGGAAGGCACGCACTTCGGCGGCCAGCTGGCCGACCACCTGGCGGTCGGCGCCGGCGATGACGATCTCGGTCTGCGTCGGCGTGCTGACCTTGATGCCTTCGGGCATGTCCTTGACGACCGGGTGCGAGAAGCCGATCTGCAGGTTCAGCTTCTGACCCTGCGCCTGGGCGCGAAAGCCGACGCCGACGAGATTGAGCTTCTTCTCGAAACCTTTCGAGACGCCTTCGACCATGTTGGCGACCAGCGCGCGCATCGTGCCGCTCATCGCGTTGGCCGCGGCGGATTCGTCGACAGGCTCGAACGAGAGGGTCGCGCCGTCCCTGGCCAGCTTCACGAGCGGCGTCAGCGGACGCGACAGAGTGCCGTTGCCGCCCTTGACGGTGATGCGGTCGGCGGTGATCGACACGTCCACGCCCTGCGGGACGGCGACCGGCATTTTTCCAATGCGGGACATTTGCTCGGACTCCCCTAAACGCTCAGGCGACGTAGCACAGGACTTCGCCGCCGACGCCGGTGGCGCGCGCCTTGCGGTCGGTCATCACGCCCTTGGGCGTCGTGACGATGGCCACGCCGAGGCCGTTCATGACCTGCGGGATCGCGTCACGGCCCTTGTACACGCGCAGGCCGGGGCGGCTGACGCGCTCGATGCGCTCGATCACCGGGCGGCCGGCGTAGTACTTCAGCGCGATCTCGAGTTCGCTCTTGCCGGCCTCGCCGCGGACGGCGAAGTCGTCGATGTAGCCCTCGTCCTTCAGCACCTGCGCGATCGCGACCTTCAGCTTCGACGAGGGCATCGTGACGACGGCCTTCTCGACGCTCTGGGCATTGCGGATGCGCGTCAGCATGTCGGCGATGGGATCACTCATGCTCATGGCTTATCTCCTGCGTTCCTCGCCGATCTCACCAGCTGGCCTTGGTCATGCCCGGGATGTCGCCCTTGAAGGCGAGCTCGCGGATCTTGTTGCGGCCCAGGCCGAACTTGCGGAAGGTGCCGCGTGCGCGGCCGGTGAGCGCGCAGCGGTTGCGCAGCCGCGTCGGGTTGGCGTTGCGCGGGAGCTTCTGCAGCTCCAGGCGGGCCGCGTAGCGCTCGTCGTCGCCGCGCTTGGCGTCGTCGATGATGGCCTTGAGTTCCGCGTACTTCTTCGAATACTGGGCCACCAGCTTCTCGCGCTTGGCTTCGCGCTGCTTCAGGGAGAGTTTGGCCATGCTGTGCCTCAGTTCTTGAACGGGAAGCGGAAGGCCGTGAGCAGTGCCCGGCACTCGTCGTCGGTCTTCGCGCTGGTCGTGATGCTGATGTTCAGTCCGCGGATCGCGTCGATCTTGTCGTACTCGATCTCCGGGAAGATGATCTGTTCCTTGACGCCGATGTTGTAGTTGCCGCGGCCGTCGAAGGCGCGCCCGGAGATGCCGCGGAAGTCGCGCACGCGCGGCAGCGCCACGGTCACGAAGCGGTCGAGGAATTCGTACATGCGCGCGCCGCGCAGCGTCACCATGCAGCCGATCGGGACGTTCTCGCGGATCTTGAAGCCGGCGATCGCCTTCTTCGACTTCGTGACGACCGGCTTCTGGCCGGCGATCTTGGTGAGGTCGCCGACGGCATGCTCCATCACCTTCTTGTCGGCCACCGCCTCGCTCACGCCCATGTTGAGGGTGATCTTGGTCAGCCGCGGAACCTGCATCGTCGACGTGTAGCCGAACTTGCTCATCAGCTCGGGGACGATCTTCTCGCGATAGACCTGCTGCAGCCGAGCCTGCGCGGTCGCTTGTTGCAAAGCCATGGTCGCTGCCCTCAAACCTTGATTTCTTCGCCGCTGGATTTGTAGACGCGCACGCGCTTGCCGCCCTCCAGCTGCTTGATGCCGACGCGATCGGCCTTGCCGCTGGCGGCGTTCCAGATCGCGACGTTGGACTGGTGGATCGGCATGGTCTTGTCGACGACGCCGCCGGTCGTGCCCTTCATCGGATTGGGCTTGATGTGCTTCTTGACGACGTTGACGCCCTCGACGACGAGGTGGTCGGCGTCGACGCGACGGGTCACCGTGCCGCGCTTGCCCTTGTCGCGGCCGGTCAGCACGATGACGTGGTCGCCCTTGCGAATCTTGTTCATGGTCTCGGTCCTTGCTGGGCGGATCGCGTCAGAGCACCTCGGGCGCGAGCGACACGATCTTCATGAAGCGCTCGGTCCGCAGCTCGCGCGTCACCGGGCCGAAGATGCGGGTGCCGATCGGCTCGAGCTTGGCGTTGAGAAGCACGGCGGCATTGCCGTCGAACTTGATCAGCGCGCCGTCGGGGCGGCGCACGCCCTTGGCGGTGCGCACGACGACGGCGTTGTAGATCTCGCCCTTCTTGACTCGGCCTCGAGGTGCCGCCTCCTTGATGCTGACCTTGATCACATCGCCGATGCCCGCATAGCGGCGCTTGGAGCCGCCGAGCACCTTGATGCACATGACGGACTTCGCGCCCGTGTTGTCGGCGACATCCAGTCGCGTTTGCATTTGGATCATTGTTCAACCCCAACTTGTCCCGCCGCGGCAGTGCGCCATGGCGGTCAGTCTTGGGCCCTCGAGCGGGTTGTCGAAATGGCTTCGTCGCCGCGCCGCGCAAGGTGTTGCGCAGCCTTATTCGGCGAAGCCCTTGATTATGCGCGATTCACGAGAGTCGCGTCAAGCTCTGGTGCCGGCGCTATGGCGGTCCGATGCTCAGCCGCGCAGCTGGCGTGCCTGGGCGAGCAGGTTCGTCGCGTCGCTGACCTCGAGCTTGCCCGAGTCCTCGACGTTGAGCGTCTTCACGACGCCGTCGACGACCAGCGCCGAGTAGCGGTTGGAACGCAGGCCCAGACCCTTGGCGGTCAGGTCCAGCGTCAGGCCGGTGGCCTGCGTCCAGGTGGCGCTGCCGTCGGCCAGCATGCGAACCTTGCCCGCGGTCTTCTGGTCCCGGCCCCAGGCGCCCATGACGAAGGCGTCGTTGACCGCGACGCACCAGATCTCGTCGACACCGGCGTCCCTCAGCGCCCCTGCGCTCTCGACGAAGCCCGGCAAATGCTTGAGATGGCAGCCGGGTGTGAACGCGCCGGGCACCGCGAAGAGCGCGATCGTCTTGCCCGCGGCGGCCTTGTGCACGTCGACCGGGTTCGGACCGACGGAACAGCCCTCGCTGGCGACCTCGATGTATTCCTGCAGCGTGCCCGCAGGCAGCGTGTCTCCGACCTTCAGCATGGTGTGTCCGTTCGTGGTGATGGGGTGCCGGGTGCCGCGGCAGGCCCTCGCGCCCCGGCGCGGAGCCGCCCGGCCGCGTCAAGCGCGAACGGCCGGCACGGGAGTATTCCGCGTCCGGCCGTTGCGTGAGGGGCCGGCTCGCGCAAGCCCCCGCAGCGGGAAGTCAAACGAGCTTGGCCTTCTCGACCAGGCGGGTCACGACCCAGGATTTGGTCTTGCTGATCGGGCGCCCTTCGGCGATCTCGACCAGATCGCCGAGCTTGTACTCGCCCTTCTCGTCGTGCGCGTGATACTTGCGCGAGCGCGCGACGATCTTGCCGTAGAGCGGGTGCGCGGCGCGGCGCTCGATGAGCACGGTGACGGTCTTGCTGCGCTTGTCGCTGACGACGCGGCCGATCAGCGTGCGGGTGTTCTTGACGGCGTTCTCGGTGGTGGCGCTCATTTGGCGGCCCTCTTCTTTTCGGCCAGGATGGTCTTTGCGCGTGCGATGTCGCGACGCGTGCGGCCGAGCTGGGAATGGTTGCTCAGCGCCTGGGTCGCCTTCTGCATGCGCAGGCCGAAGTGGGCGCGAAGCAGCTCGCTGATCTCCTTCTCGAGCCCGGCGATGTCCTTGGCGCGCAGTTCAGATGCTTTCATGTCTTGCTCCTGCGCTCAGGTGCCGATCTGGCGCGTGACGAAGGTCGTGGCCAACGGCAGCTTGGCCGCGGCCAGCGCGAAGGCCTCGCGGGCCAGCGCCTCGGGGACGCCGTTGAGCTCGTAGAGGACCTTGCCCGGCTTGATTTCGGCCACGTAGAACTCGGGATTGCCCTTGCCGTTGCCCATGCGCACTTCCGCCGGCTTCTGGCTCACCGGCTTGTCGGGGAAGATGCGGATGAAGATGCGGCCGCCACGCTTGATGTGGCGCGAGATCGCGCGACGCGCGGCCTCGATCTGGCGCGCGGTGATGCGGCCGCGCTCGGTGGCCTTGAGGCCGAACTCGCCGAACGACACGTTGGCACCGCGCGTGGCGATGCCGGTGTTGCGGCCCTTCTGTTCCTTTCGGAACTTGCGACGTGCAGGTTGCAGCATCGTCACTCTCCTTTGGTCTCGCCGCCGGCCGGAGCCGCGCGGCGCACACGCTTGACGGCCGGACCCGGGCCCTTGCTGGCCGCGTCAGCAGCCGGCGCCGCGTCGGCACGAGAGGCGCGCTCGCCGCCCGGACGACCGCGACCGGCTCCGGGCCGATCGCCGCCGGGGCGCGGGCCGCGGCGCGAGCGGCGGTCGTCCTCGCCTTCGGTCTTCGGGATGGCCGGCGCCTCGCCGTTGGCCAGGCGGTCGCCGCGATAGACCCAGACCTTGACGCCGATGACGCCGTAGGTGGTCTTGGCCTCGCTGAAGCCGTAGTCGATGTCGGCCTTGAGCGTATGCAGCGGCACGCGCCCTTCGCGGTACCACTCGGTGCGCGCGATCTCGATGCCGTTGAGCCGGCCGGCGCTCATGATCTTGATGCCCTGCGCGCCCAGGCGCATCGCGTTCTGCATCGCGCGCTTCATCGCGCGGCGGAACAGGATGCGCTTCTCGAGCTGCTGCGTGATCGAGTCGGCGATCAGCTGCGCGTCGATCTCGGGCTTGCGGATCTCCTCGATGTTGACCGCCACCGGCACGCCCAGGCGGCGCGTGAGCTCGGCCTTCAGGTTCTCGATGTCCTCGCCCTTCTTGCCGATCACGACACCCGGTCGAGCCGAGTAGATCGTGATGCGCGCGTTCTTGGCGGGGCGCTCGATCAGGATGCGCGAAACGGCGGCGTTCTTGAGCTTGGTCTTGAGGTAGTCGCGTACCTGCACGTCCTCGGCCAGCATGTCGGCGAAGTTGCGGTTGTTCGCGAACCAGCGCGAACTCCAGGCGCGCGTGACCGAGAGGCGGAAGCCGGTCGGATGGATTTTCTGTCCCATGTTTTCTTCCAGCTCCTCAGTTGCCGACCGTCACGAAGATGTGGCAGGTGGGCTTGCTGATGCGGTTGCCGCGACCCTTGGCGCGCGCGGCGAAGCGCTTGAGTGCCGCGCCCTGCTCGACGGTGATGGCCTTGACCTTGAGCTCGTCGATGTCCGCGCCGTCGTTGTGTTCGGCGTTGGCGACGGCCGATTCGACGACCTTGCGCACGATCAGCGCCGCCTTCTTCGGCGTGAAACGCAGGATGTTCAGCGCCTGGTCGACAGGCCGGCCGCGGATCATGTCGGCGACGAGCCGGCCCTTGTTGACCGAGAGGCGCACGCCGCGCACGCTGGCCGTGGTTTCGATTGCCATGACGCTGCCTCCTTACTTCTTGGCCTTCTTGTCCGCGGGGTGTCCCTTGAACAAGCGGGTCAGGGCGAACTCGCCGAGCTTGTGGCCGACCATCTGGTCGGTCACGTAGACCGGGACGTGCTGCTTGCCGTTGTGCACTGCGACCGTCAGGCCGATGAACTCGGGCAGGATGGTGCTGCGGCGCGACCAGGTCTTGATCGGCCTCTTGTCCTTGCCGGCGGCGGCCTTCTCGACCTTGGCCAGCAGGTGGTGGTCCACGAAGGGACCCTTCTTCAGTGAACGGGTCATGTCCTACGACCTCACTTCTTCTTGCGACGCGAGACGATCATCGTCTGCGTGCGCTTGTTGCTGCGCGTGCGGTAGCCCTTGGTCAGGTTGCCCCACGGATCCACGGGGTGCTTGCCGCTCTTGCTGCGGCCCTCGCCGCCGCCCATGGGATGGTCGACCGGGTTCATCACGACGCCGCGCACGGTCGGGCGCACGCCGCGCCAGCGGGTGGCTCCGGCCTTGCCGTACTGGCGCAGGTTGTGTTCCTCGTTGCTGACCTCGCCGATCGTCGCGCGGCAGTCGATGTGGATGCGGCGCACCTCACCCGAGCGCAGCCGCAGCTGGGCGTAGGTGCCCTCGCGCGCCATCAGCGTCACCGAGGAGCCGGCCGAACGCGCGATCTGCGCACCCTTGCCGGGCAGCATCTCGACGCAATGGATCGTCGAGCCGACCGGGATGTTGCGGATCGGCAGCGTGTTGCCGGCCTTGATCGGCGCCTCGGCACCGGACAGCAGCGTGGCCCCGGCCTCGACGCCGCGCGGCGCGATGATGTAGCGCCGCTCGCCGTCGGCATAACACAGCAGCGCGATGTGCGCGGTGCGGTTGGGGTCGTACTCGATGCGCTCGACCTTGGCCGGAATCCCGTCCTTGTCGCGGCGGAAGTCGACGACGCGATAGTGGTGCTTGTGGCCACCGCCCTTGTGCCGCGTGGTGATGTGGCCGTTGTTGTTGCGGCCGGCCTTCTGCTTCTGCGGCTCCAGCAGCGAGGCCTCGGGCCCGCCCTTGTGCAGATGCTTGTGCACCACCCGGGTCACGCCGCGGCGGCCGGGCGAGGTGGGTTTGATCTTGACGACAGCCATTTATGCAGCCTCCCCGGAGAAGTCCAGCTCCTGGCCGGGCTTGAGCGACACATACGCCTTCTTGACGTGGTCGCGGCGACCCATCGAGCGGCCGAAGCGCTTGACCTTGCCCTTCTGGTTGACGGTCTGCACCGACTCGACCTCGACCTTGAACATCAGCTCGACGGCGGCCTTGATCTCGGGCTTGGTGGCGCTGCGCAGCACCTTGAAGAGGATCTGATTGCTCTTCTCGGCCACGCGCGTGGCCTTCTCGGAAATGATCGGCGCGACGAGCACGGTGGCCAGACGGCCCTCGTCGGACTTGCGCGCCTGCGGTTTCGCGGTGCTCATGCGAACATCTCCTTGAGCTGATCGATCGCGCCCTTGGTCACCAGCACCTTCTTGAAGAAGACCAGCGACAGCGGATCGGCGTAGCGTGGTTCGACGATGAGCACGTTGGCCAGGTTGCGCGAGGCCAGCGCCAGGTTCTCGTCGATCTGGTCGACGATGAGCATGACGGAATCCAGGCCCATCGCCTTGATCTTGGCCGCCAGCAGCTTGGTCTTGGGCGCCTCGATGCCGATCGAGTCGATCACGGCCAGACGACCGTCGCGCGCCAGCTGCGAGAGGATCGACGCCATGCCGGCGCGATACATCTTCTTGTTGACCTTCTGCGTGAAGTTCTCGTCCGGGCGGTTCGGGAAGATGCGACCGCCCCCGCGCCACAGCGGCGAGCTCGTCATGCCGGCGCGCGCGCGGCCGGTGCCCTTCTGACGGAACGGCTTCTTGGTGCTGTGCTTGACCTCGCCGCGGTCCTTTTGCGCGCGCGTGGCCTGGCGGCCGTTGGCCTGGTAGGCGACGACGATCTGGTGCACCAGCGCCTCGTTGTAGTCGCGCGCGAACACCGTGTCGGGCGCATCGACCTTGGCCGTGGCCTGGCCCTGTTCGTTCAGGAGCTCCAGTTGCATGCTCAGGCTCCCTTCTTGACCTTGGCCTTGATCGCCGGGCGCACGACCACGTGGCCGTTCTTCGCGCCGGGCACCGCGCCGCGGACCATCAGCAGCGAACGCGCCTCGTCGACACGGACGATGTCCAGGTTCTGGGTGGTCACCGTCTCGTCGCCGAGGTGACCGGTCATCTTCTTGCCCGGGAAGACGCGGCCCGGGTCCTGCGCCATCGAGATCGAGCCGGGCACGTTGTGCGAACGGCTGTTGCCGTGCGAGGCGCGCTGCGACGAGAAGTTGTGGCGCTTGATGGTGCCGGCGTAACCCTTGCCGATCGAAGTGCCCTGCACGTCGACCTTCTGGCCGGCCGAAAACAGGCTCACGGGGATGTTCGCGCCGGGCTTGTACTGACCGGCGGTCTCGGCGCTGACGCGGAACTCGCGCAGGATCGTCCCGGCCTCGACACCGGCCTTGGCCAGGTGCCCGGCTTCGGGCTTGTTCACGCGGGAGGCCTTGCGCGACCCGAAGGTCACCTGCAGGGCATCGTAGCCGTCGGTCTCGACGGTCTTGACCTGGGTGACGCGGTTGTTGGAGACGTCCAGCACCGTCACCGGGATGGCGTCGCCATCGTCGGTGAAGATGCGCATCATGCCCACCTTGCGCCCCAGCAAGCCGAGGTTTTCACTCAGACTCATGCTGCTCTCCAGCACCCCGCTCGCAGCAGGGCGCCTTGTTTCACGATCCCGACATCGATTGGCCGGGGTGATTGGGACGGCGCTTCGGGGATGCCTCCTGAAGCGCCGTCTGTGCTTGCCGGCCACGTCGAGCCGGCGAAGCCGTTAAGTATAACGGAAGTCCTTCGCGATTACTGCAGCTTGATCTCCACGTCGACACCGGCGGGCAGATCGAGCTTCATCAGCGCGTCGACCGTCTTGTCGGTCGGATCGATGATGTCCATCAGCCGCTGGTGCGTGCGGATCTCGAACTGGTCACGGCTGGACTTGTTGACGTGGGGCGAGCGCAGGATGTCGAAGCGCTGCATGCGCGTCGGCAGCGGCACCGGACCCTTGACGACGGCGCCCGTGCGCTTGGCGGTATCGACGATCTCCATCGCCGACTGGTCGATGAGCTTGTAGTCGAAGGCCTTGAGGCGGATGCGGATCTTTTGCTTGGACATGGTGTACCTCGATGTCTTGGGGGTGCGGCCGCTGCGTCGGGTCTCTCATCGAGCGACGCGCGGGCGACACCATGTCACTCGATGATCTTTGCGACGACGCCGGCGCCCACGGTGCGCCCACCCTCGCGGATGGCAAAGCGCAGGCCCTCTTCCATCGCAATGGGCGCGATCAGCTTGACGGTCATGCTCACGTTGTCCCCGGGCATCACCATCTCCTTGTCCGCCGGCAGCTCCACCGCCCCGGTCACGTCGGTGGTGCGGAAGTAGAACTGCGGCCGGTAGTTGTTGAAGAAGGGGGTGTGCCGCCCACCCTCTTCCTTGGAGAGCACGTACACCTCGGCGTTGAAGTGCGTGTGCGGCTTGATGCTGCCGGGCTTGCACAGCACCTGCCCGCGCTCGACTTCCTCGCGCTTGGTGCCGCGCAGCAGGATGCCCACGTTGTCCCCGGCCTGGCCCTGGTCCAGCAGCTTCCTGAACATCTCCACGCCGGTGCAGGTGGTCTTGGCGGTGGGGCGGATGCCAACGATCTCGATTTCCTCGCCGACCTTGATGACGCCGCGCTCGACCCGCCCGGTGACGACGGTGCCGCGACCGGAGATGCTGAAGACGTCTTCGACGGGCATCAGGAAGGTGCCGTCGATGGCCCGCTCGGGCGTGGGGATGTAGCTGTCCAGCGCATCGGCCAGCTTCATGATGGCCTGCTCGCCAAGCTCGCCGGTGTCGCCTTCCAGCGCCAGCTTGGCGCTGCCCTTGATGATGGGGGTGTCGTCGCCGGGGAAGTCGTACTTGGAGAGAAGCTCGCGCACTTCCATCTCCACGAGCTCCAGCAGCTCGGCGTCATCGACCATGTCGCACTTGTTGAGGAACACGATGATGTAGGGCACGCCCACCTGGCGCGCCAGCAGGATGTGCTCGCGCGTCTGCGGCATCGGGCCATCGGCCGCCGAGCACACGAGGATGGCGCCGTCCATCTGCGCCGCTCCGGTGATCATGTTCTTGACGTAGTCGGCGTGCCCCGGGCAGTCCACGTGCGCGTAGTGCCGGTTGGCCGTCTCGTACTCGATGTGCGAGGTGTTGATCGTGATGCCCCGGGCCTTCTCCTCGGGCGCGTTGTCGATGGCCGCGTAGTCCTTGGCCTCGCCGCCGAACTTCTTGGACAGCACCGTGGCAATGGCCGCCGTCAGCGTCGTCTTGCCGTGGTCCACGTGTCCGATCGTGCCCACGTTCACGTGCGGCTTCGTACGCTCGAACTTGTCTTTTGCCATTTCTTGCGCTCCTGGCGTCTGAAGGTTGACAACTCACGATGGGCCGGGGTACGGCGCCTCGATTCAATGGTGCCCATGGCGCGGATCGAACGCGCGACCTCTCCCTTACCAAGGGAGTGCTCTACCACTGAGCCACATGGGCATCGATACGGGCCTGTCGACTGGCTGCGCCCGTCGATCGACAGGCCCGTAGCGACGCTTGGACTGCCGGCTGCTCCGCAAAACTCGAGCAGCCTTCCGTGGAGCGGGAGACGGGAATCGAACCCGCGTCATTAGCTTGGAAGGCTAAGGTTCTGCCATTGAACTACTCCCGCGCGTTCCCCGTCCGGCATCACCGCTGCCCTGGTGGAGGAGGCTGGATTCGAACCAGCGTAGGCGTAAGCCAACAGATTTACAGTCTGCCCCCTTTAACCACTCGGGCACTCCTCCGGCGAGCCGGGCAGTATAGCACACGCAAGTTCGGCGAGGACCTCACGCGAAGAGCGCGGACAGCGCCTGCCCCGGGTCCGCGGCGCGCATGAAGGCTTCGCCCACCAGGAAGGCGTGCACCCCGGCCGCACGCATGCGCTCGACGTCGGCGCGCTCGAGGATGCCCGATTCGGTCACCAGCAGCCGGTCCGCGGGCAACCGCGACAGCAGGTCGAGCGTTGTCTGCAGCGAGACCTCGAAGGTCCGCAGGTTGCGGTTGTTCACACCGATAAGCCTCGTGCGGAGTGTGAGTGCCCGCTCCAACTCCGCGGCATCGTGGACCTCGACGAGCACCGCCATGCCCAGTTCCGCGGCCGCGGCCTCGAGTTCGCGCATCGCCGCGTCCTCGAGGCAGGCGACGATCAGCAGGATCGCGTCGGCGCCGATCGCACGCGCCTCGTAGACCTGCGCCAGGTCGACGATGAAGTCCTTGCGCAACACCGGCAGCGCGCAGGCCGCGCGCGCTTCCTCGAGGAAGGCACGCGAGCCCTGGAAGAAGCGCTCGTCGGTGAGCACGCTCAGGCAGGCCGCGCCATGCCGGGCGTAGCTCGCGGCGATGTCCGCGGGAACAAAGGGATCGCGCAGCAGGCCTTTGCTCGGGCTGGCCCTCTTGACCTCGGCGATGACGGCGCTGCGCCCGGCGCCGATCGCGGCGCGCAGCGCCGCCTCGAAGTCGCGGAGATCCCCGCGACGTGCCTCGGCTGCCGCGCGCAGCGCCGTGAGCGGCTGCTGCCCACGCAGCAGCGCCACCTCCTCGCGCTTGACCGCGACGATGCGCTGCAGGATGTCGGACATCGCGGCCTCCGGTTCAGGCCGCCGGGCGAAAGCGGTTGGTCGTGGCGACGAACTGCGACAGCCGCGCCAGCGCCGCGCCCGAGGCGACGACCTCCCGTGCGCGACGCACGCCCTCGGCGACATCGGCGGCTACCCCGGCGCAATAGAGCGCGGCACCGGCGTTGAGCAGCACCACGTCGCGCACCGGCCCGTCCTCGTTGGCCAGCGCGCGCTGGATGCACTGCACCGATTCCGTGTGGTTGGCCACGCGCAGCACGCGCGAGTCGTAGACCGGCAGCCCGAAGTCGCTCGGGTGGATCGTGTATTCGCGCACCTGCCCGTCCTTGAGCTCGCCGACCATCGTCTCGCCGGAAAGCGACACCTCGTCCATCCCGTTCATCCCGTAGACGACCATCACGTGCTCGCTGCCCAGGCGCTGCAGCACGCGCACCTGGATGCCGACGAGGTCGGGGTGGAAGACGCCCAGCAGCTGGTTGGGCGCACCGGCCGGGTTGGTCAGCGGCCCGAGGATGTTGAAGAGCGTGCGCACCCCCAGCTCCCGGCGGACCGGCGCCGCGTGTTTCATCGCCTGATGGTGGTTGGGCGCGAACATGAAGCCGATGCCGGTCTCGGCCAGGCACTGCGCCACCTGTTCCGGCGTCAGCTGGATGTAGGCGCCGAGCGCCTCGACGACGTCGGCCGAGCCGCTGGTGCTCGAGACGCTGCGCCCGCCGTGCTTGGCCACGCGCGCACCGGCCGCCGCGGCGACGAACATCGATGCGGTGCTGATGTTGAAGGTGTGCGAGCTGTCGCCGCCGGTGCCGACGATGTCGACCAGGTGCGTGCGCTCGGCCACCGGCACCGGCGTGGCGAACTCGCGCATCACCTGCGCCGCGGCGGCGATCTCGCCGATGGTCTCCTTCTTCACGCGCAGGCCGATGGCCAGCGCCGCGATCATCACCGGCGACATCTCGCCGCTCATGATCCGCCGCATCAGCGTCAGCATCTCGTCGTGGAAGATCTCGCGGTGCTCGATGACGCGCGTCAGCGCCTCGGTGTTGGTGATCGTCATCCCTGTCCTGCTCCTGGTTCAGCGGGCAGCGCCCATGTCGAGGAAGTTCTTCAGCAGCGCGTGCCCGTGCTCGCTCTGGATCGATTCGGGGTGGAACTGCACGCCTTCGAGCGGTGCCGCGGTGCCCGCGAGCCCGCGGTGTCGCACACCCATGATCTCGCCATCGTCGCTGGTCGAGCTGATCTCGAGCTCCGCGGGCAGCGACTCGCGCTCGATCGCCAGCGAGTGGTAACGGATGACGTGAAAGCGCGGCGGCAGCCCGGCGTAGACGCCGCGGCCGTCGGCGGAGATCGTGCTCGCCTTGCCGTGCATCTGCACCTGCGCGCGAACGACCTTGCCGCCGAGCGCCGCGCCGATCGCCTGATGCCCCAGGCACACGCCCAGGATCGGCAGCTTGCCGGTGAAGCGGCGGATCGCGTCGACGCAGATCCCGGCCTCGGCCGGCGAGCAAGGCCCGGGCGAGAGCACGAGGTGGCTGGGCGCGAGCGCCTCGATGCCCTCCAGCGTGATCTCGTCGTTGCGGAAGACGCGCACTTCGGCGCCGAGCTCGCCGAAGTACTGCACGAGGTTGTAGGTGAAGCTGTCGTAGTTGTCGATCATCAACAGCATGGCGCTAACCCTTCAGGACCGGGGGATGCACCGGGAGCATCCGCGACTCAGGCATTCGGCCCCTCGTGCGCCCCTGGCGGTGCGCGGCCGGCAACAGGCGCGGCGTGCAAGGGATCCGGGTTCTAGGCGGCGCTGCGCGAATGCGCGGCGCCCAGGGGTGGGGTGGTCAGGCGGATGGCTTGCGCCAACGCCAACCGAAGCGCGCTGCGGGGATCGGACGGATCGCAGACATGGATCGCATTATGGCCGGCCCGTAGGGTGCCGCTCGCTCGATTGTGCCGCTCGCTCGATGAGCATCCATCGAGTCAGGTTCGGACTGCAGCGGACGGCGTCGGCGGATGGGCAAGCTGCCGAGGACCAATCCTCCGGCAGCCCCTTCAGGCGGCCTTCTTCCGGCGCTGGGGCAGGAGTGTCTTCTCGTTGGCACGCGTCGCCTTCTCCCGCTCGGCCTCCAAGATCTCCTTGAGCGCATTCGGAACAAACCTCGCGAGAACATCTCGCATCAACGGCTGGTACCCCACGCCGTGGAAGTGAGCGATCAACTTGTATTGCTCGATCAACTGTCGAGGCAGACGAATCGAGATCGCTTGCAGGCCAAGCGCCTCATCCAGCGCGGCTTCGTGGGAAGCGTCAGCCACTGCGACGTACTTCTCGTCGCGCCCGAGACGGCCCTCTTCCCAAGCCTCAATCGTGTTCGGGATCTTTGCTGCGGCCATTCTTCTCTCCGTGTTCATTGATTCAGTAAGCGACGCCGCCGTGCTTCGCGTAGATCGCGATCTCGTCGGCGTTCGGCTCGAAGGCCGACTTCAAGTCGATCATGGAGCCATGTTGTATATACACAACCTTCAGGATGCGGCCTTGATTCGTCTTGGACAGGAACCACAGGGTCGGCGGGTTGGTCTTGTGCCTCGCTCGCTTGTCTTCCAGAAGGCGCCCCAGGCGGTTCACGAAGCATTGTTCGACCTCTCTGCGATCGACACCGTGCTTGTCCTTCAGCTTTTTCGCCACCGCGTCGGTGATCTCGAGGTTCTGCATCGCACTCCCGACTTCATTCGAGCCGTCGATTCTAGTCGCTTCGTATATACATTGGCAACGCGGAGCCGTGGCGCCCCTTCAACGCAAGGTCAGCCGGCGGCAGTCGGTCGGCGGGCGATGCCTGCCGGCCAGCGAGCTGCGGATTCATGGTGGCGAGCAGTTCGAGCCGCTGCGCCTTCATCTCCGCTCGCCAGCCGTCGCAGTGGGTCTCCCGGTGGAGCCTTGGGCAGAACGCCAGGACGCTCCACGCTCGATCCGCCCCTTGCGCTGCAAGACGACCGCATGATGCACGGGCCCGCGCCCATGTCACGCGAGAATCCCATCCGCCACCCCTGTCCCGCCGCGCGACACCCGACGCCCCATGCCCACCGCCACCTCCCGCAAATCTTCGGCCAAGTCGGGCGTCAAGCGCGCCAGGGCGCGCAAGCCGGCCCCGCCGCGCCTGTCGCATACGCGCCGGCCGGCGCAGTTGTCGTCGGCCGACTGGCAGACCGCGCTGCGCAGGCAGTTCCGCGCGGAGCAGGCCTTCGAGCTGCACAACCTGGGCCGCGAGCCGGTGTTCTCGGTGCACAACCCGGCCAGCGGCTCGCGCTGGCGCGTGGCCATCCGCGGGGCGGCACCGGGGCAGAACTTCTGCAGTTGCCCGGACTTCGCGACCAATACGCTTGGCACCTGCAAGCACATCGAGTTCACGCTGGCGCGGCTGGCCGCGCGACGCGGCGGCAAGGCGGCGCTGCGGCAGGGTTTTGCACCGGCCTACAGCGAGATATGGCTCGACTACGCCGCGGCGCGCGTGCTGCGCTTTCGCGCCGGCAGCAGCTGCCCGCCGGGCCTGCTGGCCAAGGCGCGCGCGCTGTTCGACGCCGACGCCGGCTGGGCGCTGCCGTGGAGCCGGCTCGACGGCCTGCAGCCGCTGCTGCAGGCGGCGCACGAAGCCGGCCACGAGATGCGCTGCTACGACGACGTCTGGGCCTTCGTCGCGCAGATCCGTGACGCCGAGCGACGCCAGGCGGCGCTGGCCGAGGCCTACCCCCAGGGCGCGGCGGACAAGGGCCTGCGCAAGCTGCTGAAGGTCGGGCTCTATCCCTACCAGGCCGAAGGCGCGCTCTTTGCCGCACGCGCCGGGCGCGCGCTGATCGGCGACGAAATGGGCCTGGGCAAGACCGTGCAGGCGATCGCCGCATCCGAGCTGTTCGCGCGCCATTTCGGCGTTAGCCGCATGCTGGTGGTCTGCCCGACTTCGCTCAAGCACCAGTGGAAGAAGGAGTTCGAGCGCTTCACCGCGCGCGAGGCCCAGGTCATCCACGGCCTGCGCGCGGTGCGCGAGAAGCTCTGGCGCGAAGACGTCTTCTGCCGCGTCGTGAACTACGAGATGCTGGCCAAGGACGGCGACCTGATCGACGCCTGGGCGCCGGAGCTGGTGATCGCCGACGAGGCGCAGCGCATCAAGAACTGGAACACGGTCGCTGCGCGCGCGCTCAAGCGCATCGGCTCCCCCTACGCGGTGGTGCTCACGGGAACGCCGCTGGAGAACCGGCTCGAGGAGCTTATCTCCATCGTGCAGTTCGTCGACCGCCACCGTCTGGGGCCGACCTGGCGCCTGCTCGACGAGCATCAGCAGCGCGACGTATCCGGCCGCGTCATCGGCTACCAGGGCCTGGATCGGATCGGCCAGACGCTGGCCCCGGTGATGCTGCGCCGGCGCAAGGCCGAGGTGCTGGCGCAACTGCCCGAGCGCGTGGACAACCGCATCTTCGTGCCGCTGACGCCCGAGCAGCGCCGCCACCACGACGATGCCGGCGAGGTCGTCACCCGCATCGTCGCGCGCTGGCGCAAGACGGGCTACCTCTCCGACAGCGACCAGAAGCGCCTGCAGTGCGCGCTGCAGATCATGCGCATGGCCTGCAACAGCAGCTTCCTGGTCGACCACGAGACCGATCACGGCCACAAGGTCGACGAGCTGATGGCCGTGCTCGACGAGCTGTTCGAGGACCCTTCGGCCAAGGCGGTGGTGTTCAGCCAGTGGCTGGGCACGCACGAGCTGATCCAGCGCCGCCTGGGCAAGGGCAAGGGCCAGCGCGACTGGGGCCACGTGCTGTTCAGCGGCAGCGTGCCCAGCGAGCAGCGCGCTGCACTGGTCGAGCGCTTTCACGAGGATGCGGACTGCCGCCTGTTCCTCGCCACCGATGCCGGCGGCGTCGGGCTGAACCTGCAGCACGCTGCCGCCGTGGTCGTCAACATGGACCTGCCCTGGAACCCGGCCGTGCTCGAGCAGCGCATCGGCCGCGTGCACCGCATGGGGCAGTCGCGCGGCGTGCAGGTGATCAACTTCGTCGGCCAGGGCTGCATCGAGGAAGGCATGCTCTCGGTGCTGGCCTTCAAGACCTCGCTCTTTGCCGGCGTGCTCGACGGCGGCGCCAGCGAAGTCTTCCTGCAGGGGACCCGGCTGTCGAAGTTCATGGAAAGCGTCGAGCAGGTGGCCGGTGCGATGGGCGAAGGCGAGATGGCCGACGAGGCGGCTGCGGCACGCGACGGCACCACGCGCGCACCAGAGGCGCCCACCGCATCGGCCCCCACGGGCAGGCCCGCGGCGGACGACCGCGAGCCGGACGCGGATGCCGTTGCGTCGGCGATCGGGCGCGCCGAGGCGCCACCTGGCGAAGTCACCGCCACGCCCGCCGCCGACGCCTGGCCTGCGCTGCTGCAGCTGGGCGCCAGCCTGCTGCAAGGCCTGGCGCAGGGCGCGGCCAGCCCCGGCGGCGTGGCTGCGCGCATCGAGACCGACCCGGTCAGCGGCAAGCCCAGCCTGCGCCTGCCGCTGCCCGAGCCCGAGCTGCTGCGCCGGCTGGCGCAGGCGCTGCAACCGTTTGCGAACTGAAGGCCACTTGGCCGTGGCACTGGCAACCAAGCAGTAGTGCTACCGTCGGCCGTGGCGGCGCGACGGCCATCGGCCGGCTGTGCCGCCGCCTGCCTCCACGACGGTACGCGCCATGAAGACGAACCCTGCCACTCCGGTCGCGGTGTACGACCACCTGGTGATCGCCCTGTTCCCGACGCACGCGGCGGCCGACGACGCGGTGCGCCGGCTCGGCGCCGCCGACGTGCCGCTCGCCGCGGTGTCGGTGATCGGCAAGGACTCCCACGGCGACGAGCACCCGTTTGCGTACTTCAACGTCGGCGAGCGCGCGAAGTTCTACGGCAAGCGGGGCGCGTTCTGGGGCGGGCTCGCGGGCATGCTGCTCGGCTCGGGCTTCTTCTTCGTGCCGGCGGTCGGGTCGATCCTGGTGCTCGGGCCGCTGGCATCGACGATCGTCGGCGGCCTCGAGGGCGCGGCGCTGGCCGGCGGCGCGTCCGCGCTGGTCGGGGCGCTGACCACGGTCGGCCTGCCAGGGGACACGGTGCAGCACTACGAGACCGCGATCAAGGACGGCCAGTTCCTGGTCAGCGTGCACGCGAACCGGGACCAGACGCAGCGCATCAGCGGGCTTCTCGCCGAAGCGGGCGGCACCGCGGTCGCCGCGTATCCGCTGAACCGCCTGGTCGCCTGACCCGCACCCGGCGCCCGGTACGCAAACTCGCCGACGCCGCTTCGACCGCGCAGCGGCGCCACAGCCTGCGCATGCCAGGATGTGGCCGCGACCCGACGCCGATGGCGAGTCTGCGAAACTCGGCATCCGCGGCAGTTGCGAGCGCGCTGCCACCCCGCCCGATGGATCCGAGCCCGCTTCCCGCCGCCGTCACCGCCGCCCTGCCGCTGCCGATGCCGCAGTGGTCCTACCAGGTCATCCTGGTGCGCCTGGCGCTGGCGCTGGCGCTGGGGCTGCTGCTGGGGCTCGAGCGCGAGCGCCGCGGCAAGGAAGCGGGGCTGCGCACCTTCGGCTTCCTCGCGCTGCTGGGGGCGCTGGGCGGGTCGCTCGGCACCGGTTACGCGCTGCTGGCACTGACGCTGACCGCGATCCTCGCGGTGCTGCTCAACGTGCATTCGCTGCGGCAGGGCGAAGGGGTCGAGCTGACGACCTCGGCGGCGATGTTCGTCACCAGCATGGCCGGCGTGCTCTGCGGCATGGGGCACACGATCACGCCGGCATCGGTGATGGTCACCTCGACCGCGCTGCTGGCGTGGAAGGAGCGCCTGGCCGGCTTCTCGATGGGGCTGACCGAGGGCGAGCTGCGCTCGGCGTTGCTGCTGGCGATCCTGGCGATCGTGATCTACCCGGCGCTGCCGGTCGGCGCCGTCGGGCCCTGGAAGATCGTCGAGCCGCGTGCGGCCTGGATCACGGTGATCCTGATCGCCAGCATCGGCTTCATCAACTACATCCTCTGGAAGCTCTACGGCGCGCGCGGCATCGAGCTCTCGGGCCTGTTCGGCGGGCTCGTGAACAGCAACTTCACGGTCATCGAGATGACCACGCGCGTGCGCGAATCGCAGGGGCGCTTCGCGCCGGTGGCCTACCGCGGCATCGTCGTCGCGCTGTGCGCGATGCTCGGCCGCAACGCGACGCTGCTGCTGATCCTGGCGCCGATGGCGCTGCTGGAATCCGTCGGCGCCTTCGCGCTGATGCTCGGAGCGGGAGGCGCGATGGCGGTGCTCGCGCACCTGCGCGCCAGCGACGCCGACGCGCACGAGACGACCGACCTCAAGCTGACGCTGCCGTTCTCGCTGCAGGTGGCGCTGAAGTACGGCGCGCTCTTCCTGCTGCTGCACATGGCGGGCATCCTGATGCAGCGCCAGTTCGGCGAGGCCGGCTTCTACGTCGTGACCCTGATCGGCGGCCTGCTCTCGAGCGCGAGCGCGGTCGCGGCCGCGGCGAGCATGGCCTCGCAGGGGGAGATCTCGCCGCTCGTGGCCGGGCACGGCGCGGTGATCGCCTCGCTCACGAGCCTGGCCTTCAGCTTCTCCTTCGTGCTGCGCTCGGGCGACCGCAAGCTCGTCCGGCAGCTGGCGACGGCGATGATCGTCATCGCCGCCGCTGGCGGCCTAGGCGTGCTGCTGGCCAGCGTGCTGCGCGCGCTGCTCGGGCCCTGGATCGAGGCGATCAGCACGATGTAGCGACAGCGGCGCCGCACCCGGGTCGCAACGGGTCCGCTGCGG
>Ga0209200_1001139_pt1 | contig 27914 bp, 21 predicted proteins | sample AD_UKC033_MetaG_FD_184406 | JGI IMG/M metagenome (GOLD analysis project Ga0209200, IMG submission 184406) | Active sludge microbial communities of municipal wastewater-treating anaerobic digesters from USA - AD_UKC033_MetaG (SPAdes) (version 2) | ecosystem: Engineered > Bioreactor > Anaerobic >... | reverse complement strand
CCCTTCAACTCGCACCAGATTAAGATTGGCATTGTATGTTGGTGCAGCATCTATATCGGGATTGGTAGTATTGCTGCTGATTGTTTTTAATATAACCAAACGCGAAATGTCAAAGGCTGCTTATGCTGGAATTCAAACCATTAATACAGAAACCTTTCAGACCAGAGATTCTGTATTCAGAGGAAGTATCAATATACCGGTTATTGGTTTGCTCATAGACGTGAAGGGTGGAAATGCACCGGTAAAACTCAATTCTATTTCCTTTTCGCTTCAGGGAAGTTCAAAACCCTGTTTCAAAAACATGGAGAACATTAAAATATGGTACACCGGCAGCGAGAAAAGTTTTTCACCCGCTAATATGGTTTACAGTGGAATTGCTCCGGCAGAAAATCAACAGCGTGTGGATATTAACAGAACCATTCCTCAGGGGATTAGTTATTTCTGGATTACTTCTGATATAAAATCAGATGCTAATCCCGGTCAAATAATTGATGCGGAAGTTTCAAGTGTAGTAATCAATGGCAATTCATTGTTAACTCTCCTTGCAGCACCTCCCGGAAGTAAAGTTATACGTAATAATAAAGTCATGTATTCCCAGAGTTCAGGTTCATTTAATGATGTTAACATTTGGAATTCAGACAGACAGGGCAAAGGCCAACATGCTGATATTATACCTGCTGCAAATACATGTTATTTTATTCAGAAAGGTAATGAAGTAACCATTTCCGGTGCGTCAGAGATACCTTTTATTTCAGTAGAGCAAAGTGGCAAGCTAACAGCTACAAAGGAATATCACATGAATGAACTTACTGTAAACAGCGGAGGTTTAATTCAGGCTAATGAAGCCAATGCAGGAAATGCTGTTATAAAAAAATTAACACTGGAAGATGGAGCATCCTACATTCATGCATCTTCCGGTGAGTTTGCTCCTGTAAATGCCAACCTTTCTCCAACATCCAATGTGGTGTTTTTGAAATACAGTCAGGCAACATTTCAAAATTCGTTTACATGGGGCAATGTATCCTTTGATGCCCGTGATGCTTCTGATGCAGAAATCGGCAAAGCATTTAAAAGTGTGAAAGGAAATTTTGAAATTCGGAATACAGGCAACGGTTCGCTTTATACCGAAGGAGTTGCTATAATGTCAATCAAAGGAAATTTTGTGATGACTAATGGCAGCTTTGAAGGTGTAAGAAAGGTTAACAGCAAATTGGTGATGAATGTAGGTGGAGAGTTTATGATAACCGGAGGTACGTTTAAAGATGTTGAAAATAATTCTACTGAAAGTGCGCGAACTACTCTGAATCTTTTTGGAGATGTAACATTGACAGGAGGAAAAATTTTACTGAACAATGCCAGGGATGACGGATCCTTTATCAATATGATGGGCATGGAAAACCCACGTGTTCGCTGGACTCAAAGCGACAAAGCTCAGGTTGAACTTTGCAATGTATCAGTCAAACCACAAAAAGAAGTTTTTCTTAAAGGGAATAAGTTAGGAGAAATTGCAGAAGGCAGAATTATGACAGTGGAGCGAAATGCAAAATTGTGGTGTGCTACATTTCAGGTAACAGGACAAGGAAAATTTATGTTATCTGACTATGCCACTTTATGTATCGGACATGTTAAAGGAATTTCTTCAACATCTGATGATGGAAATATCATTACCGGACAGCGTCAGTTCAGTTCAGGAGCCAACTATGTTTATTATATGAATACCACACCGCAGGAAACGGGCAGGTTTTCTACTTTCCCTAAAGAAGGAACAATCCGTAACCTGACAATAAAAAAAGAGAATCCTTCTCAATCGGTAATTTTATCGTCAGATTTTTTTGTGACCGATCAGGTAAAAGTCAGCATGGGCGATTTGGATAAAGGTAATTATAAACTTTCCTTATCCGACATGAGTCAAAAAAACAATTTGGTTAATTAATCAAATTTTTCAACATAAAATTTTAGAAGCCGGTTTCACCCGGCTTTTCCTTTTTATGAAAAACTGATAGTTAATAAAAGAAGGTATTTACGATTAACTCTTTTTTGCGGAATTGTTTTTTATTTAAATTTGCAGCGTAAATCATATATAACAAACAGAAAAAAATGAAAAATGCAGTTTTATTTAAAAGCGCTGTTGCAGCACTTTTAATAACAGGTTTCGGCTATGCTGCCAAAGCGCAGGGTGGCGATCCTCCATTTGTTAAAGGTTCTAATACAATAGGCCTTTCAATAGGTTTTGGAGATTATTACAATTACGCTACTACATACGGTTATGGATGGACAGTTTTACCATCCATTAATCTTTCGTATGACCATGGTTTTTTTGAGGATGTGGGTCCGGGAACTATTGGAATAGGTGGTATAATCGGTATTAAAAACCGCTACTATAAATATGGTAATGGTGATAAATATACTGATAACAGCGTTATTGTTGGTGTACGTGGTACCTACCATCTTACCTTACTTGCTGATAAAAACAATAAGTTCGATCCGTATGGTGGAGTATTTTTAGGTGTGCGTATAAGAAATACCAATGATCGTTATTGGGATGAAACTCACTCTTATGTGAATCCGACTTCAGGATTATTTGTTGGTGCCAAATACAACTTTGTACCAAACTTTGGTGCGTTTGCAGAAGTTGGATATGACATCTCCTTCCTTAAATTAGGATTGAATTTGAATTTTTAAAGAATAAGTTTTTAAAGTTATCAAAGGCTGCCTGTGCTAAGGCAGCCTTTTTTATTCCTGATGTGTTAGAAAGAGGTTTTTTGTGAAAATATTGCTAACACTCCAATACTGAAAAAGGTTGTCAAAGGCATTTGCATAAACCTTTTGGCTTCGTACATTTGCAAACATTGTAAAAATCAACAGAATTACTATCATATTTTCCCGGGATGAAGTTTACGGCACAACAAATTGCAGAGCTGCTGAAAGGCAGTGTAGAGGGTAATCCACAGGTTGAGGTGAGCGGACTTTCTAAAATCGAAGAAGGCAAACCGGGAACTTTATCTTTTCTGGCCAATCCCAAGTACAATGCCTACATCTATACTACAAAGGCTTCGATAGTTATTGTCAATTCTGCTTTTGAAGCGGAAAACCCTGTAGAAGCAACACTGATAAGGGTAGCTGATGCTTATAAAAGTTTTGCATCGCTGCTCGAAATTTACAATCAGATAGTAAATGATAAAAAAGGCATTGAGCAACCATCATTTATTGACCCATCAGCAACCATAGGCAAAGATGTATATATCGGAGCCTTTGCCTACATCGGAAAAAATTCGGTAGTAGGTGATGGCGTAAAAATTTACCCTCAGTGTTATGTGGGCGATAATGTGGTGATAAAAGACAACACTACTTTGTTTGCAGGATGCCGTGTATATTCCTTTTGTCAGATTGGAAAAGAGTGCAACCTGCATGCAGGAGTAATTATTGGAGCAGATGGTTTTGGTTTTGCTCCCAATGAACAGAACAATTACAAAAAAGTGCCTCAGATAGGTAATGTGATTATTGAAGATTATGTAGAGGTAGGTGCAGGAACAACTATAGATAGGGCTACATTAGGTTCTACCATTATTCGCAAAGGAGTAAAATTAGATAACCTTATTCAGATAGCACATAATGTAGAGATTGGTGAGAATACGGTAATTGCTGCACAAACAGGAGTTGCAGGCTCCACCAAAATTGGTAAGAACTGTATGATAGGGGGGCAAGTCGGTATTGTTGGTCATCTGAGCATTGCTGATGGAGTAAAGATTGCTGCTCAGTCAGGTATAGGAACAAGCATCACAACAGAGGGCGAGATAGTGCAGGGTTCACCTGCATTCAACATCAGCGACTACAAACGCACCTATGTTGTATTTAAAAAACTCCCTCAATTAGAAAGAAAAATTAATGAACTTGAAAAAGCGCAGGTCAATAAAACTGCTGAATAAAAAATGAGTGTTAAACAGGTTACTTTAAAACAAGAAATTACAGTAGAAGGCCCAGGTTTGCATACAGGTGTAAATGCACGCCTTACTTTAAAACCGGCACCGGAAAATCATGGTTATAAATTCCAGCGTACAGACGTAAAAGGACAACCGGTGATTGATGCTGATGTGGACAATGTGGTGGATACTTCCAGAGGAACAACCTTAAGTGCCAATGGAGTAAAAGTAAGCACTACCGAACATGTGCTTGCCGCACTGGCAGGAATGGAAATTGATAATGCATTAATTGAAATTGACGGCCCTGAAGTTCCAATTTTGGACGGAAGTTCCTATCAGTTTGTGGATGCCATTTCCAAAGCAGGACTCCGCGAACAGGAAGCCACGCGTACCTATTTCGAAATTAAAGAAAATCTTACCTATGAAGAGCCTGCACGTAATGTGGAAATGCTTGCTGTGCCAAGCCCTGATTACCGCATCACGGTGATGGTGGATTATAATTCGCCTGTGCTGGGAACTCAACATGCACAGATGCATAAGATTACTGAATTTAAGAGTGAAATTGCTAAGTGCAGAACATTTGTATTTCTGCACGAACTGGAAATGCTGCTTAAGCATGATTTGATAAAAGGTGGCGACCTCAATAACGCCATCGTTTTTGTTGACAGAGAAGTGCCGCAAAGTAAATTAGATGAACTTGCTACCCTGTTTAAAAAACCTAAAGTGGAAGTAAAACATTTAGGATTTTTAAATAATGTGGAATTGCATTACCAAAATGAACCTGCACGTCATAAGCTGCTTGATATCATTGGTGATTTTGCATTACTTGGTGTTCACCTGAAAGGACATATTCTTGCAGCCAGACCCGGCCATGCTGCCAATGTAGCATTCGCAAAACAATTCAAGGAAGTTATACGCAAAGATAAAACAAGAGTACGCGCTCCACAGATAGACCCCAATAAACCACCTTTGTTCGACATCAACCGCATTGAATCTTTTCTGCCTCATCGTTTTCCTTTTTTAATGATTGATAAAATCACTGAATTGTCTGAAACAGGTGTTGTAGGTGTAAAAAATGTTACTGCAAGCGAATGGTATTTTCAGGGGCATTTCCCCGGAAATCCTGTAATGCCCGGAGTGCTACTAATTGAAGCAATGGCACAAACAGGAGGTATTTTGGTATTGAATACCGTTCCTGACCCAAGTAATTACTGGACCTATTTCCTGAAAATAGAAACAGCTAGGTTTAAGCAGATGGTTAAACCCGGAGATACAGTTGTATTTAAGTTAGAATTGATATCACCAATCAGAAGAGGCTTATGTCACATGGGTGGTCAGGCCTTTGTAGGTGACAAGGTAGTGATGGAAGCAGAAATGATGGCTCAAATAGTTAAAAAAGGATGATTTCACCATTAGCTGTAATTGACCCCAAGGCACGCATAGGCAGTAACGTAACCATTGAACCTTTTACCATGGTTTATGGCGATGTGGAAATTGGTGATGGAACATGGATTGCTTCTAACGTTACCATTTATGATGGAGCGCGAATAGGAAAAAATTGCAGGATATTTCCGGGAGCAGTTATTTCTGCCATTCCTCAGGATTTGAAATACAAAGGAGAAAAAACAACAGCTGAAATAGGGGATAACACTACCATCCGTGAGTTTGTAACCATGAATAAAGGGACTTCTGATAAAATGAAAACAGTAATCGGAAGCAACTGTCTGGTGATGGCTTATGCACACATAGCGCATGACTGTATCCTGGGAAGCCATATCATTATGGCAAATAATGCTACTCTTGCCGGTCATGTTCAGATTGATGACTGGGCAATTCTGGAAGGTTTGGTAGCTGTGCAACAATTTATTCATATAGGTGCACATAGTTTTATTGCAGGCAGTTCGTTAGTGAGGAAAAATGTTCCTCCTTACGCCAAAGCTGCACGTGAGCCTTTGTCTTATATCGGTGTTAACAGTGTTGGTCTCAAGAGAAGAGGTTTCAGCAATGAGGATATCAATACCATTCAGGATATTTACCGAATCCTTTTTGTGCAGAATAACAACATGAAAAAAGCAATTGCCGAAATTGAGTCCGAAATACCTGATGGCCGCTTCAAGTCAGAAATACTTCAGTTTATTGAACAATCGCCCAAAGGATTAATGAGAGGATTTACTCCTTCTGAGGGTGAAGATGAGTAAATCAAATTCAGGATCAACCTAAAGTGGTTACCATTGATATAGATAAGATTGGTAAAAAATTCAGAAACGAATGGATTTTTAAGAATCTGTCATTGCAATTAAAAACAGGTGATGTTTTAGGTATAACAGGAAGTAATGGTTCCGGTAAATCCACACTGTTACAGGTGCTGTCAGGATTTATGTCGGTAAGTACAGGATCAATATCTTATAGCTATAATCATAAGCACGTTCAACCTGATTCTGTATATGAACTGGTATCACTGGCATCACCCTATCTCGTATTGGTTGAAGATTATACCTTGCGTGAGATGTTGAAATTTTATTTCAGGTTTAAGAAGATTGCAAATGGTATAACAGTTGACAACATTCTCGAAGAATCACTTTTGAAACAACATGCTGACAAACAGTTGAAGGATTTTTCGTCAGGGATGAAACAAAAAGTAAAACTATTACTTGCCATAACTTCAGATACACCTATTTTGCTCCTTGATGAACCATGCACCAACCTTGACAGCCATGTAATAGAATGGTATCAGCAATATCTTCGGAAATTTTCGTCAGATAGGTTGATTATTGTATGTTCCAATCAGGTGAAAGAAGAACTTTTTATGTGTAATAAGTTTCTTTCTATTGAAGATTTTAAAAAATAGGCCGTAAAATGCCATGTAGCTTATTTTTCTTTCAATAAAATTTAAGAAGTTTTTGATTCTTAAATTGTTGTTTTTCTCTCTGAAAACTCATTTTTTGTCATCACAAAACTGCAGTAACTTCATTCAAAACCTTACAAGTATTACAGTTAGCCTGTTTTGTACACTTTTTGCTTTTCTGGGATGATATTTTGCATCCATAATAAAAGGAAGATTATGATGAACAACGACCCAGTAATTACTTATGACCACACTCAGGAAGAGAGGTCTTTAAAAGCTAAATATTTCAGAAAATCATTATTTGGAAAGTATCAGCCCATGCTGATGTTTTTTGCAGAAGAGCTGCTGATACTTGGCTTTATGGCTTATCTGGTATATCTGGTGTTTGTGTAAACACAATATTACACTGTTGATTTGTATAGTAAAGAAAGAGGCTGCTATGAATCAACAAAAAAATTATTGCTGAGATAAATTGTTTCGGCAATTCTAACTGGAATTTTGATTGAAGCAAAGAAGATGAATGTATTCATTCATCTTCTTTTATTTTATCGAAGGAAATCCTTAATAAAAAAAGCAATCAGTATTAGCAAATTGCCAACTGATTATTAAACCAAATTAATTCACTGTAATCGTTCAACTGAAAGCGTCCTTATGTATAAAAGACTGAAATTCTTCTCTCAGGTCTTTGAAAATTTTCTCATATGAAATGAGTTTTTCTCTTTCATTCTGATGCATATTGGCAAGATTCAGCACAGGCTTGGTAGCATGGGCTTCAATTTTGTTTTCATGTTGTTTGAAATCGTGTCTCATAACATCCAGTACATCTTTTTGTAAAATGAACTGATTCTGGAAATGCTCCACATGTGGCATGTTGTACTGATTACTCTCACCCCGAAGAGTTTTCGAGAGCGTTTCTTTCATTCGTTCAATCTCCGAACGGTAGAAATTAATCTTTGCCTGCCACTCATTATGCTCGGCAAGCATGTCTTGCAATTGCTCAATAGTATGCATGATATGAAGAATTTAAATTAAACATCGGAAGGTTGGTTGTGATGAAGAGCCGAATATCTGACATCTCATATTTAAGATAAAAATTCAACTCTTGCCTGAGTTTTAATAAATATAACAACGATGTATATTTACTCATCCGGCTTAACATTTTAAATGTTTCCGAAAGATAGGGAATATTTTTTTAGTCCGGAATAGTTGTTGATAAATTTAGAAAAAAATCACCTGTCGGGGCAAGAGGGCAATGTTACAGCGAAGCAGAAGCATTTAAAAACTCTCAGAAAAGGCTCTTATAACAAAGCCTGGCCACTTTGTAATAGCTTAAATTATATAACTTCAATGAAAGTATAGCCTTCAATAATGGAGTTTTTCTATTCATCGTTATCAATTATAATCCGGAAATGGAATAAATCTGTCATTTTAAATAACCACATTTTTAAGTGGAATCATTGGGTTTACAGAGGAGAAAGGAGAGAATCTCTTGCAACCTTCCTTTAATTTCTTACAGGCGTCACTAATAAGGTTTTTTGAACAGAAATCCGACCAGTTCGGATGGCAAATTGCAAATCAACTGTAAAATAATTTAAACAGTATGAAAAGATTTGCAGAAATTAGTTTAATGATCTTATGTGTGCTTGGAATATTCAAAGCCACATGTGTAAATGCCCAAAGTAATATTGCTGAAAGAAAGTACAGGGTAATAGCTTATAAACAAGGAGCGAATGAAATTACCAGTATGAGCAATGAGGTAACTGTTACGCCTAATATGGCTATTTATGTTCCAAACTCATTTACGCCAAATGGTGATGGTATGAATGAAACTTTTGGAGCTTACAGTGAAGGGGTAAAGGATTTTACCATGCAGGTATATAATCGCTGGGGACAATTGATATTTGAATCTTCAGATATTAATCAGCAGTGGGATGGCAAATTCAGAGGTGAACTTGCTCCGCAGGGAAGTTATGTTTATAAAATTCAGGCCAAGGCAATGAATGGCAGAATTATTACTAAGAAGGGTACTGTAAACCTGGTAATGTAATCAGGAATAAGAATAATAATAAACAGACTAAATAAACAGATCGTGACTATCATGTTACTGACATATCTGGTGGAACGTTTTGATAAAAGCGGACATGTTAAAACCAGAATCAAAAAACTGAAAACAAAAATAGCTATGCTTAATTTTTGATAAGGATATATTTGCTACTTTAGGGCAATATATTCTTAGAGCAAAATGCGAACAGAATTTTCAAAGGCCTGTTTAATCTTACTATCTTGTATTTATTCACTATCAGCTTTCGGGCAGGAAGGTTCGGTTGCTGATTTAACATCACCGGACAAGAAATGGACTGTATCTCTTGTTGCAGGAGCAAGTCTTCCGCTTGGTGATTTTGCTGATAAAAATACTGACAGCTATAAATCGGGATTGGCAAAGACAGGCTTAAGCACCCGATTGAAAGGCAGTTACAGAATAAACAGAGCTTTTTTTACTGAAATAAATTTGTTGTGGTTTTATAATCCATGTGATGCAGACGGGCTTTTAGATTACTTAACTGATGTCAATCCACCGGGACCACAATATAAAGTTACTACATACCCCTGGCAGGTTACAGGTGTTACCGCAGGTATAGGCACATCCTTCGACATGAATGAGAAGACTTTATTTAATTTAAAAGGAATGTTGGGGGTTGTAGGCGGCAAATATTCTAAAACTATTTATCAGAGTTATGATGGCAATAAGACTTTGAGTTTAACAGAAGATGCAGAAACCACTTTTTCAGTTGCCATTAATCTTGGATTTGAAGTTCAATATTCGATATCTGAACATTTTGGAATTAGTTTCGGAGGAGATTATTTTAATACAGAGTTCAAGTACAATGATGTTACTCTTGAAGACTCCAATAACAATAAACAATCCCTTGGTTCCTATACACAACCTTTGTCAGTATTCCAATTTTCAGCCGGAATTTTCGCCAAATTTTAATGGGCGAATGTTTCGTTTTTTTGGGTGAAAGGTCAAAAAACAGAGGCGAAAGTATGGTTATTAACACCTGTTAATAACCTAAATAGCTAAAAATCAATAGGGTATATAGCAACCCTAAAAAAACCTGTTGCAGGGTTAAAATTCGCTCTATATTTGGCCGCGAAAAGCAGTCAACCGAGAATTTTATTTAGTGAAAAAAACACGAAAAAACACAGAGTTTATCGTGAATGGGAATGTATTGTCTAATAATTAATAATTAAATATCATGGTTAAACCATTAATCAAATCACTTCGACTGGCAATGTTTGTATTGTTAGTGTTAGTTCCGGCTATATTATCAGCTCAAAACTATCTTCCTAAATCCTATTATACATTTGAAGGATCGAAGCCCATGAAAGATTCTATGAACCATTTCGATTTGGATCCCAGTTACTACCGGTCAGGATATACCATCAACAGCAATCCGGCTGGTGTAGGAGTTGGAAATTACATGACTCTGGATTCTAATTCAACAATCATCAGAGGCGGAACTCTTTCAATAGATTCAGCAGTAACATTTGAATTCCTGTTTAAGCCGGGATTTTATTTTGGCACAACGGTATTTGCCAAAAGAATGGATGGAGCCATTGAATTACGTTTCAGCTATCCTACTATCAACTTTATGACCTACGTTACTACCAACACAGGTTCAGGGGTGAATGATGATTTTGCAATAGATTTAAATGGTATTGGCCGCAAAAATTATGGATATTATGTTGATGGCAACTGGCATCATATTGTTTTCAAGTATAACGCAAAAGCAGGTATAAAAGAAGTTTGGATTGATGGGCAACTTCCAGCAGGATTTTCAAAAACAATACAGGGTGGAAGTTTTGCTACCAGTGGAAATTTAGAATATATGGTAAACTCCCAGTCTAATTATTATAAATATCAGGGAGGAATTGATGAGTTTGCAGTATATTACAATTCATTGGGTGGAAATTCTATTTATTCCCATTATTTGGATTTTATGGCAGGAAAACATTATTCGTTTGCCAATCCAACAGTAACAGCTCCTACACCTTCACCGGTTACAGCAGGGATCAACATCAATGATTATGCTCCAGGTCATCCATCGCCAACTCTCACACCAATAGAGCAGTTAAAGAATTTTCCTGTTCCTCGTTTTAAACCGGGACATACCCTTTTCCCCAATAATCCTTTTGTAGGGTACTATTATTTATCAGGATATCAGACTTATGAATCATCAACTTCTAAAGCCATAGCCAATAGTGTAACATTGCAAACAGATTTTGCTAAGAATTTCAATTATACTATCATGGCTGCTGAAAATACCGGAGCTTTTGATGATTATAATAACAGTTCTACTTTTTCATATGCATGGATTAATCTGGCGAATCAAAATCCACAATTTAAAGTATCAGCTCTGTCATACTGGCCTCAATTACATCCATCTGATGCAGGTTATAAAAGCAATACTTCGTATGCTACCTGTCAGTGTTTACCGGATAAGTATTATCTGCGTAATAGTTCAGGACAGTATCTGAACCCGAATGGTGGAACAGGATCAACCAAATATCTGAGTCCCGCAGGAGCACCCGATTCTCTGGTAATGGATGGTCAAACACAAAAATATTATTTGCAAAAACTGTTGAATAAACTTACTCGTCCATTGGATTATCTTTTTGATAATGGTGAAGTAATTCCGTATTTATATTATTCAAATGCAATGACCTATGACCCTAATGTAGTTTCAGATAAAAATTCCAGTGGTTTGGATTGGTTTACTTATGAAGGCAAAAGAGCTGCTACAAAAATCAAAGCTTACCGGGATCAGTTTATGGGAATAAGTGGACTATCGAATACAAAGTTTGCATACTACCAACTTGATGGTCAACCTACCTGGAATCTGAAATGGTCAGAAGTAAGAAGTGTGAATACGATGATGAATGGATCGAGTTATGCAACAGGAGATATTTATATGCGCTGGCCATACAACTGGCGTTATTGGTCAGGAGCGTGGAAAGGATGGCAATGGGTAGTTGAGTCACGCAGAGAACAATTGCTTTCAGGTGATAAGTATTATTCACCTGCTGTATCACCGGGTTGGGACAACGATGAAACACAAAATGTACGTCCTGCTCAGTGGCTTGGATTCTTAAAGGCTTTGGCAATGTCGGGTGCAGAATTTTTTACTACCGGCTATTTTGTTACTTCAACTCCATATCAGAATCCTAAGAATTATATCTGGCAAATGGTAATTCCTCCTTATGCACAGGCAATTACTACGAGATACGAAGACTTATTCCGTAATGGTTATCTGATGGAAGGGGATGTACCTAATGATCCGACCAATCCAACTTTTAACGCATATTCATTCCGCACAGGCGACCCAAGAAAGTTAGTGGTTGTACGTAAACATAATTCTTTAAACAAATATGCTATAACCGGTAGCATTCAGCCTATGTCGAATATGGCAGGTGCAGTAGAAGATGAAAGTAATACTACCATAAAACTTGATGGTAATTGGGTGAAATTTAAAGTTAGACGTCAGGGTAGTACTTATTTTTATGATAACACCAATCCGAATGCTCCGATATTTTATCAGTTGGATGGATGGCATGAAAATACTTATCCATATTACTGGACAAAAGACTTTAAAACAGAAGCTGAGTTGTTTGACAATTCCAACAGCAATGTGTATCTGAAAACAACAAGACCATCTGGTGTTGCAACAGGGGACTTTACTAATTTCACCACTTGTGTTGGTTTTAATGCAGTGAGTGATATTAGCTATAATTTCCAACCGAGATCAACAACAAACTACACTTATTATGTTTGGGTACGTGCACGCTCTAAAAATGCACAAACTACCGGAATGACTATTTCATTGGACGGTGCAAACAGTAAGCAGATAGGATGTATTACAGATACCAATTGGCAGTGGTATTGCTACGATGTTTCAAATGGTCAGCCAATTTCATTTTCAAACGTAACATCTTTAAATGATCATGTTTTGAAGATTACACCAACTAACACAAATATTGAAATTGATCAGATTCACTTGTCAACAAGTAGTGGTGCTATATATTCCACACCGGCACCTTGCGCTTCAGGTGTTGTTATTCCAACAATAAGTGCAAGTGGTCCTTTGGCATTTTGTGCTGGAGGCAACGTTAAACTTACTGCCAGTGCAGGTAACTCTTATTTATGGAGTAATGGTGCAACCACACAGGCTATTACAGTAACTTCTTCAGGAACCTATTCTGTAACAGTGAATACATCAACTGGATCAGGAACATCAGCACCTGTTACTGTAACAGTAAATTCATTGCCAACGGCTACAATTTCTGCAAATGGCCCTACAACCTTTGCACAGGGAGGCAGTGTAACACTTACATCATCCAGTGCCGGTTCAGGAGGCTCTTACCTATGGAGTAACGGTTCTACATCGCAGTCAATTGTTGTTACAACAGGTGGAAATTATACAGTAATTGTTACCAATTCAAATGGATGTTCAGCTACATCATCGGCAATGACAGTGACTGTTACTACCACAGTACCAACACCAAAAATTACTGCAAGCGGGCCAACCACATTTTGTCAGGGAGGCAGCGTAACTCTTACATGCAGTGCTGCAAGCTCATACTTGTGGAACACAGGAGCAACAACTCAGTCAATAACTGTTACTACTGCCGGAATGTATAGTTGTACAATTACAACAGCATCAGGTTCCGCAACCTCTCCTCCTGTAAATGTGATAGTAACTGCAGCAACACCGGCTTCAATTTCAGCATCAGGAAGTACCACATTCTGTCAGGGAGGTGCTGTAAATTTAACGGCAAGTGCAGGCTCTTCTTATTTGTGGTCAACAGGAGCTACCACACAGGCAATCACAGCAACAGCTGGCGGTACATATACAGTAACTGTAACAAGCAATGGATGTGCTGCAACAGCTTCTAAGAGTGTAACAGTTTATTCTTTACCTGTTGCTACCATAACAGCAAGCGGTTCAACCAATTTAACGCAAGGCGGCAGTGTAACATTAACTTCAAGTACAGGATCATCTTACCTTTGGTCAACAGGTGCTACAACCAAATCAATCACTGTAACATCAGCAGGCAGTTATGTAGTAACAGTTACCAATAGTAATGGTTGCAGCAAAACATCTGCACCTACTGTTGTTACAGTAAGCAACGGATCATTTGTTCCAACAATTACAGTGAGTGGCAATTTATCTTTCTGCAGCGGTGGAAAAGTAGTACTTACTGCTTCTAAAGGTGCATCTTATTTATGGAGTACAGGAGCAAAAACAAGAAAAATTACAGTTTATTCAGCAGGAACTTATTCTGTAACTGTTACACAATTTAATACAGGAGCAGTTGGCACATCAGCAACAGTTGTTGTTACGGTATTACCTGCACCAACTGCAACAATATCTGCCAGCGGTTCTACAACTATTTGTCAGGGTTCAACTGTGAATCTTACATCAAGTTCAGGAAGTTCATATTTATGGAATACAGGAGCAACTTCACGTACAATTAGTGTAGGTACAGCAGGAAGCTATTCAGTTACTGTAACCGGAAGTAATGGATGTTCTGCCACTTCTGCTGCAACAGCAGTGACAGTAAATAATTGTGGTGGTGGTTCAAATTGTCCGATACCAACAAACCCTCACACGGTAAATATAAATGGAAGTTCTGCTGAACTAAGATGGGACTATGTTGGAGCTCAGAATTACTATTTCAAGGTAGAAAACATGAACAATGGCAGTGTTTATACATCCAATGCGCTAAATAGTGGAGTTACATCAATAACAATAGGAGCATCACCAAATACAACTTATCGCTGGTATGTGAGATCAGGTTGTGGTGGCAGCACTTATTCTGCATGGACCAGTTATGTTCAGTTTACTACACCTTCTGCTCGTTTTGGTGAGGGAAGTAATACAGAAGGAATCATTTCTACAGAAATATCTATATTCCCTAATCCGGCAACCACTTACGTTGAATTCTTGCTTCATTCAAATACGAATACATCAGCAGTGGCAGTTTTATATGATCTGACTGGTCGTGAAGTTTATAAGCAAAGTTTCCGGATAAATGAAGGAGAAAATACGAATACCATTTCAGTTGAAAGTTTTGCAAGAGGAACGTATCTCCTGAAAATTGAAACAGATGGTAACGTGAAAATGGCTAAGATTCAGATACAATAATTTATTTGGTTGTCGCAATTTTTTAGGAGCCGCTACGCTTTAAGCGTAGCGGCTCTTTTATTTCATCAACTATTAATTATTCTCATATTCAATGGTTCATTATATTTGCAGACAATGAAAAGAACAACCATAATCTTATTGTTTTTATCAGTGATTTATTCAACGCGAGCTACAGCTCAGGAAACAGTCATTGACGAGAACGCTAAAGGTTATTACAGTCAGATACTGGGTTATAACGTGCAGAATATTTTTAATTATCAGGTTTTTAATCTGATTGATAGCTGGCTGAATACACCTTATAAATATGGGGGAAAAGATGAGAACGGTATTGATTGTTCAGGGTTTGTAAATGCGATTGTCCGCACATTTACCGGAGCTAACCTGGGTTGTAACTCGTACGATATGTATCACAAACTTCCTCATGTAAATTTTTCGAATCTTAAAGCGGGAGATTTGGTTTTTTTCAGAACAAGAGGAAAAAGAGTTTCACACGTTGGTATGTATTTAGGTCAGGATAAATTTGTTCACTCCAGTACATCAAATGGTGTAATTGTCAGCGATATTAACCAGGCTTATTACAAGAAGCGCTTTGTAAAAGGTGGAAGGCTGAACCTCAATAGTGCAGGAAGTACAGCCAACCACTAAATCATATTTATTTTTATTCTGCATCCATAAATGGATAGCGATAATCTGTTGCCGGCACAAATGTTTCTTTAATTGTGCGTGGTGATACCCAGCGAAGCAAATTAATCATTGCACCTGCCTTGTCATTCGTTCCTGAACCTCTTGCACCACCAAATGGTTGTTGTCCTACTACAGCTCCTGTACATTTATCATTGATGTAGAAGTTACCTGCCGAATGTGTCAGTGCTTTTGTAGCCACATCAATGGCATATCTGTCGCGTGCAATCACAGCTCCTGTCAATGCATATTCACTTGTTGTATCCACTAAGTGAAGCGTTTCTTCGAAGCGTTCATCATCATAAACATACATGGTTAATACCGGACCGAAAATTTCTTCGCACATGGTTGTGTATGCAGGGTTGGTTGTCAGCAAAATAGTTGGTTCAATAAAATATCCCTTACTCTTATCGTATTTACCTCCCACTAAAATTTCAACTTCAGAACTTTTTTTTGCATTTTCAATATACCCTGAAATTTTATCGAATGATTTTTCGTCAATAACAGCATTGATAAAGTTTCTGAAATCTTCAACCGGACCCAGTTTCATACTTTTTACTTCTGCTATCAACTTCTCTTTTACTTGTGGGAATAATGATTTTGGGATATATGTACGCGATGCTGCACTGCATTTCTGCCCCTGATATTCAAATGCACCTCTTGCCAGTGCTGTTACCAAAACGTCCACATCAGCACTTGGGTGAGCAATGATATAATCTTTCCCTCCGGTTTCGCCTACAATACGCGGATACGATTTATACTTTGGCATATTTTCACCAATGGTTTTCCATATACCTTTAAACACTTCGGTAGAACCTGTGAAGTGAATACCTGCAAAATCAGGATGACTGAAAATCACATCACCAGCTTCCGGACCTGACACAAAAACCAGATTGATTACACCATCAGGCAGTCCAGCTTCCATCAATAACTCCATGATGAGATGTGCTGCATAAATCTGAGTATTAGCCGGCTTCCATACCACAGTATTTCCCATCATAGCAGGTACAGTTGGTAGGTTTCCTGATATAGCAGTGAAGTTAAAAGGTGTAAGAGCAAAAACGAATCCTTCCAGTGGTCGTTGTTCTATTCTGTTCCAAACTCCTTTGCCCACAACCGGAGGTTGCTGAGTGTATATTTCTCGCATATATTGAACATTGAAGCGGAGAAAATCAATCAGTTCACATGCTGAATCAATTTCTGCCTGATAAGCATTTTTTGATTGTCCGAGCATGGTAGCAGCATTCATTTTATAACGATAAGGTCCGGCTAATAAATCAGCAGCTTTTAAAAAAATGGAAGCTCGTTGTTCCCAATCCATAGCAGCCCATTTGTGTCGTGCTGCAAGAGCTGCATCAATGGCTTGCTTTACATGTTCTTTTGTTCCTTTATGAAAAACTCCCAATGTGTGTTGATGGTCATGCGGAGGATGCAAGGTTGATGTCTTGCCAGTACGTACTGCTTTGCCATTTATATACATAGGGATGTCTGCCTGCACCGAACGTGCCTGTGCAATGGCTTCTTTAAGTAATTTTCGTTCTGCACTTCCGGGTGCATAATTTAAAACCGGTTCGTTGGTTGCCGGTGGAATATTGAATATTGCATTTGACATAGTAAAACTTTTTCTGATTGATTCTGCAAAAATAACTATTATTATGCTGCTACATAGTGATACGAATCACATTAATAGCATTACAATAACATGTTAAAAGTGCATTTGTTTTTAATAACTTAAGAAGAAAAAAATTAATATTCTTTTAGAATATCAAGTATTTCTGCACGTGTTTTTGCAGCAGACTCCAGAAGATTGGCAACATCTTTTTCAATCAGATTTGAATCTCCGTTTTTTCCTTTTTCTTCCACTGTTCGGCAGGCTGATTCCAACAATTTGGCACCAATATTTGCAGAACTGCCTTTGAGCTTATGAGCAGATTTATAGAGGTTTTCCAAATCACCGGCATTATGATAGGCAGAAATGTCTTGTTTCAAACGGTCGAGTTGCTTTATATACAGGTCAAGAATATTTTTCAGAAATTCATTGTCGTTTTCAGGAGCAAGGTCTTTAAGTCTGTTGATGACTATTCTGTCAACGGCAGGTTCATTTAAAGTCTGAGATTTTTTGGTATTGATTTCAGCACCCCATTTTTCAATCAGAGCCTGAACAGTTTCGATTCGAATGGGTTTGGTTGTATAATCATTCATTCCTGCATCCACACATTTTTTCTTATCATCATCCATTGCAAATGCAGTCATTGCAATAATAATGATGTTGGAGTTGGCAGGTGATTTTCTTAACTCAATTGTAGTTTCAAGTCCATCTTTTTCAGGCATCTGTACGTCCATAAAAATCAAATCATAAGCTGTGGACGCTACTTGTGTTAATACTTTATTACCGTTTTCAGCCACATCGGGTTTGTATCCTAATTTTTCAAGTACCGTAACTGTGAGCATCTGATTCACAGGATTGTCTTCTGCGATAAGAACTCTTAATGGAAATCTTGTTGCAAGTGCTGTGTCAAATGTCGGTTCCTCACTTTCTGTAGTACTGTATCTCTGTGAACTTTCAATAAATGATTTGATAAGTACGGTGGATATTTTAATAGCATCAACACCTGCCGGAAGTACAGCTTCAAAAAGTTTATTTCCGTAAATAACATCACCCGATGAAAACCTCGCATTGAAGGCAAACATTGGTATGCCTGACTGACGAATCAATTCTTTCAACTCTTCGGCAAAGAGCAGATAGTCCGGCATTTGAGCATCCAAAATAAGTGCATCATAAAAAGTAGTGTCAGTTAATTCGGCTTTTGCTGATTCAAGTGTACTTACGGTATGATGTACAATGTTCCAGTCATTAAACAAATCGCTGAGGTGTAAATCAAAATCGGTACTTACAGAGAAAATAAGTGCTTTTTTACCTCTCAAAATACGAAGATTGGTTTTGAGATTTCTTGATGCAGCAACGGGAGCAGCTTTAGTTTTGATAGTGAAATAAAATTCTGATCCGCTTCCGGGAGTGCTTTCCACATCAATTACCCCTCCCATAAGTGAAACCAGTTTGGCACTGATAGTAAGACCCAAACCTGTTCCGCCATATTTTCTATAAGTAGAAACATCTGCCTGCTGAAATGATTTGAATAGCCTTTGTCTTTGCTCTTCGCTAATACCTGCACCGGTATCTTTTACAGAAAATCTTATCTCCAGATTATCATCCTTTGCCGGAACAAGTTGCGCATTCATTAAAATATGTCCACGCTCAGTAAACTTAATAGCATTACCTACCAGATTTACAAGAACCTGCTTCAATCTCATGCTGTCACCCATTACAAAAGCGGGTAAAGTTTCGTCAATGTTGTAAAACAATTCCAGCTTTTTGCCCAATGCGCGATAATAAAGTAAATCGAAAGTTTCTTCAATGACTCTTCTCAATTCAAAAGGTTCATTCTCCAGTTCCATCTTGTCAGATTCAATTTTGGAGAAATCGAGTACGTCATTGATAATGTTCAGCATGTTTTCACTGCTGAGTTGAAGTGTGCTTACATATTCTCTTTGCTTATCTTGTAGAGAAGTCATACGCAATAATTCCAGCATTCCTACAATACCATTGAGTGGAGTACGAATTTCATGACTCATGGTGGCAAGGAACTGTGATTTTGCAGCTGTTGCATTTTCAGCAATCTCGCGGGCGTTCAGCAATTCTTTTTCATATGCAGTTCGTTGTGTAATATCTCTGCCGAATAAAGAAATGCCGGTGATAATCTGATTATCTGCATAAACAGGGTTTAAAGAAAACTCAATGGTTATATTGTTTCCTGCAATTTCAAAATTCCTGACAAAGACAGGTTTTTTTCCTCTCATGGCTTGCTGATGATAATCGTTCCACGAGCTGATTTCATCTGCAGGTATAACGGTGCGGTAATTATCTCCGGGCTTAAGTGTTTTTCCACTCAATAGTTTGTAAAAATTGACACCTGCAGTATTGATAACTGTTACAACATGATTCATATCCAAAGACAAAATCAGGTCATTGGTATTTTCAATAACAGATGAAACGTTTGCTCTTGCAAGAGAAAGTTCTTTTTGCAATCGGATGGAATCAGAAATATCTTCAGCAAATATTTTTACTGTTTGCGAGCCATTGCTGCTGAACAAAGATTTAAGAAACTTAATTTCACCTGACCGGTGAATGAAACGTACAGTGTCATCAGCTTTTTTAACATTGCGGCATTGCTGTAAAAGATTTTTCCATTTGACACTGTCGGCAGGGTGTACGATTTGCTGAATGTCAATTTGTGCCAATTCCGTTTCGGAGTAACCAATAAGATTTAAGAAGGAGGGACTGAATGAAACCAGTTCGTTGTTTTCTGCAATCACCAACTGACTCCAGTTTTCAGCAGGCAAGTTTGATTCTATGGTGTCAGCATTCTGTACAGAAATATTTTTGACCAACATCCAGAAAAAAGCTTTTTCACCTTCAAAATCTCCATTGAAAATTTCAAAAACGAATGGGTCACTCTCATTTATTTTAAACTGAGTATAGTCATTTACAACCTTATTGTCATGTAAAAATTTCTGAAAATAATCTTTGAGCACATCCAGATCAACTGTAACAAAATCTTCTGCATCGTGACTTGAAGCGAGTAACCTGCCTTTTGTATCAGTGATGAAGTAGTTGCCCGGTATAAAAGAGTTTTCCTTTTTAGGCTGCGACTGATCGGTGGTTGTAAAACCGGCAATAATAATTTTTTCTTCAGGAGGAGAAATTAATGTAAGAGCCAGTTCAGCTTGCTGATATGTTTTTACATGAACAGAATTAAAATTTTCAGCAGTAGCCAGTCGCAACAGTTCAGCATCACTGTAGTCATCAAGTGAAAACAGTGTTCGCAGTGTAGGTGACTTTTGATTCTTTAGGTTCAGAAGTGATTCGGCAGCAATGTTGTAATCACTTAATTTGAAATCGGTTTTACTGAATATTGCAAGTGCCCCCGGAGTATTCTGAAAAATCTTCTGCAGATACTTTTCTTTCTTGCCCTCTGCATCTTTATTTTTTATTCTAAACCATTGCATCATGAAACTGAACAGCATTCCTAACACAACACTGAAGAACATGATAACAGGTTTTGTAATTCCCGCATTTCCGGCAATGAGAATATATTCCAGAGCACCCAGAACCAAAACATTGTACAGCAACAAATAAATGACATTGGTGATATGCAGGTTAGAAAATAAAATAACTGCGATTAGGAAGAATGCAATATAAATTCCCGGTTGATTTTTGAATAAGAAAAACAACAAATGAATTGTAAGCACTAAAAACATACCAGCTGCCATTTCAGATAAATATTTTGATGACAGTGGCACGAAAAAGGTTATAGCCAGAAGCGCCAATGGAATGACAGCTAACCACGAAAATGGCAACCATACTGTGACTGATGAACTTGTCAGAAAGAATCCCGCAAACAGATACACTATTCCGAGTAATGCAAATAGTATTCGGAAATAGGTGAGATCGGTGGTAGTATTACCGTTCTGTTTCAACAAATTAAATTGGGTGGATGCCATTTTTATCTGATACGCAAAAATAAGGCTTTGGTTATCCGTTTCAGAATGATTTTTAAGTTTTTTGCGATGAAGAATTAGGTAAATAAAAAAGCACTGCAAGAAATAACGGATTTAATCTGACGAGAGGTTACCTTTGTTGAAATTTTTCAATATTTGTGAGCATGAAAGTTGTTGGAATTATGTCAGGTACATCACTGGATGGTGTGGATTTGGCTTTGGTTGAGTTCGAGGGCGTTCAAACAATTTCATTTCAAATATTGGCAGCCGTAACAGTTCCATATCCTGATGTATGGAGCAAGAGACTGAAAACATGCAACGGTTTGAGTGCCGAAGAGTTTTTAAAACTCCATAATGAGTATGGAAATTATCTTGGCGACTTGTGTAAGGTTTTTATAAAAAAGAATAATTCCGAAGCAGAAGTCATAGCATCTCACGGGCATACCATATTTCACCAACCGGACAACAGATTTACTTTTCAGTTGGGAAGCGGTGCTTGTATTGCTGCAACAACAGGAGTCACAACAGTCAGCGATTTCCGTAGCCTTGATGTCGCTTTGGGTGGGCAAGGTGCACCGTTGGTTCCGATTGGCGACCGACTCTTGTTTGGTGAATATGATTATTGTCTTAACCTTGGAGGTTTTGGCAATATTTCTTTCGAAAAAACGGGTGAACGAATTGCATTTGACTGTTGTCCTGTAAATATGATTTTGAATTTGCTGGCTAACGACAGAGGGTTTGATTTTGATAAGAATGGAAATCTTGCAGCAAGCGGAAGTTTTAATCAGGAATTGTTTGATAACCTGAACAGAATTAAATTTTATCATCAGTCTTACCCCAAATCATTGGGTGCAGAATGGTTTAAGTCAGAGTTTTTGCCATTAATTGAACAAAGTAAAATTACTTTGGAGGATAAGTTGCATACCCTCTGTCATCATATAGCTTATCAGGTAAGTAAGTGTTTGCTCCTGAAACATACAGATCATTCAAAAATGCTGGTAACAGGTGGTGGTGCAAGGAACACATTTCTGCAGCAATTGATGAAGCAATATTGCTCTGTTCAAATCATTATACCCGAAGAAAGAATAGTTGATTTTAAAGAAGCACTGATTTTTGCTTTTCTAGGATATCTCCGAATAGCTGAAATGCCGAATTCGCTCAGTTCAGTCACCGGAGCAACATCAAATTCAACAGGAGGGTCTGTTTTTGTGATGAAGTAAAATTTACTTTTTAGTTTTCATCATCAAAGTGAAAGAAGTTGTCGTCTATTTTGTCGTCATCTTCTTTAAAAAGTTTGTTTTTCCAGTTACGTTCATTTTTATGACTTGCCATTTTATGTTTTTTGGCAATGTCGTCATTGTAATCATGCCAGGTATTGCGTTCCTGTTTTTTATTTTCAAATCGCTGATTTCTCATGTCAATGAAATTAATTATGAAATACAGTAGTTTATACTGTTGTATTTCTGTAAAGGTTTCGGGAAATTCAGTGAAATGAGAGGCCTGAAAAACAGGATTATTTTAATACTTTCGCGAAAATTTTAGATAGAATTATGCTTGATTTACTGAAGAAGTTTGAAGAAAAACGCCCTGAAATTGTTTTTGAATGGAAAGATGCTGAAACCGAAGCCGAAGGCTGGTTGGTAATAAATAGTATCCGCAATGGCTCTGCAGGAGGAGGTACCCGCATGCGCAAAGGATGTGATAAGCGTGAAGTAGAATCGTTGGCAAAAACCATGGAAGTGAAATTTACAGTCTCAGGCCCTGCAATTGGAGGCGCAAAATCCGGTATCAATTTCGACCCTTCTGATCCGCGTAAAGCGCAGGTGCTTGAACGATGGTTTAAAGCCGTTAAGCCACTTTTAAAATCTTACTATGGAACAGGGGGAGATTTGAATGTGGATGAAATACATGATGTAATACCTGTTTGCAACAAACTCGGAATACTTCACCCGCAGGAAGGAACTGCAGTCGGTCATTTTAATGACGGAGAAGAAAATATACGTAAACGTATTAAGAATCTTCAGCAGGGAGTGTCGCTTGAACTTAAAGACAGCACTCTGTCACCTGATGTTGGAAGGCAGTATAAAGTTGCTGATATGATTACCGGTTTTGGTGTAGCCAATGCAGTAAAATCATATTATCAAATATGGGGAGGCAATGTTTCCGGCAAAAGAGCCATCATTCAGGGTTGGGGCAATGTGGCTGCTGCTGCAGGATTTTACCTCTCACAAATGGGGGTAAAAATTGTAGGAATCATTGACCGTGAAGGGGGTGTTATTAATGAAAGCGGATATTCTTTTGATGAGGTAAAAAATCTGTTTAATACAAGAAAAGGGAATCAGTTACATACATCGGGAATGTTGAGCCGTGATGAAATGAATGCACGTATATGGAACACTGATGCTGAAATTTTTATTCCGGGAGCAGCTTCGCGACTGGTCACGAAAGAGCAAATGGAATCACTGATGAAACACCAACTGGAAGTGATTTCATGCGGTGCCAATGTTCCTTTTGCCGATAAAGAAATTTTCTTCGGACCTATAGGTATGTTCTGTGACGAAAAAGTCAGTGTATTACCTGATTTTATTGCTAATTGCGGAATGGCTCGTGTATTTGCTTATTTGCATAATGCAAATGCTGTTATCAACGATAAACTGATTTTTGAGGATACGGCAAAAACAATTCATGACGCACTGAATGATGTTTACAAATTAAATACTTCACGTACCAAAATTGCTGCTACTGCATTTGAGATTGCATTGAAAAAACTGTTGTAAAAAATGGATAAGTTGCAATGGACATTTCTTGGAAATACAGTTGAAAACTACCTGTGGTTTGCAGGTATTTTTTTAGTGGGATTGATTTTCAAAAATTTAATCTCCAAACTTATTTCTTTCATTTTGTTCAATGTATTACGAAGGTATTTTAAGTCAATAGGTGTTCAGAAACTTGTAGATCTTACGACCAGGCCATTTTCATTCACCATTTTTGTTTTGGTCATTTTTTTTGCTTGCCAGTTCTTACACTTCCCTGAAGAATGGCACCTTGCATCAGGCAAAGAGTTTGGCGTAAGGATGATGCTGGACCGTTTGTTTCTTGTAGTGCTCATATTTTGCATTACCTGGACATTGCTCAGAATAATTGATTATGTTGGTTTGGTGATGAAGGAGCGGGCAAGAATGACAGAATCAAAAATGGATGACCTGTTTGTTCCTTTTATCATCTCAGCCATTAAAGCTTTAATGATAATTTTCAGTTTGTTTTTTGTACTTGGGGCAGTTTTCAAACTGAATGTTGCAAGTATCATTGCAGGTTTGGGAATTGGAGGATTAGCTCTGGCACTTGCTTCCAAAGAAACACTTGAAAATCTGCTAGGATCATTTCTCATTTTTGCGGATAAACCATTTGTAGTTGGTGATTTAATTAAAGCCGACCAACTACATGGCCATATTGAAGAAGTTGGTTTCAGGTCGACAAAAATTCGTACCCTGGAAAAAACACTCATTATTGTACCCAATAAAAAAATGATTGATGCCGAACTTGAAAATCAGACCATAAGAACATTTTATAGGTATAGATTTAATATTGGATTGGTTTATACAACTTCGGCAGATCAACTTCGGAAAATTATGGAGGAGATTAAGGATGTGCTAGATGAAAATCCTATGATTGATGAAAATCCCAATGTGTTTTTCAGCACTTTCGGAGATAGTGCATTGATAGTTACAATCATTTATTTAGTTCGCACTTCCGACTACAACACCTTTGCCATTACCAAGCAGGATATCAACTTCCGCATTATGGATATTGTTGCTGCTAACGGCAGCGGTTTTGCTTATCCAAGTACGTCCGTATATATTGAAAAGAACCCACAATAAATAAGCTTCTATAAGCATACTTTTTGGCAGGGAGTTGCGTTCTCTTTATCAACACAAAAATGTGTATAAGAGCATCATTTCAACATAAATCAAAACAAGAGGGAATATACTTTTACTTTTTTAAATTTCAGACTGAAATATGAGTGTATTGCTTCAAACAATGCTTGGCGCTGCCGACAGTGCAGCTGCCTTACAACCTGCCGTAAAAACTGAAGAATCCATATCACTTCTCGACATGGTAGTGAAGGGAGGGCCTATCATGATTCCGTTGGCTTTGTTGTCAGTAGCTGCGGTTTATATCTTCTTTGAACGATTTTTTACAATTCGAAAGTCGTCCAACATTGATAAAAATTTTATCAATCAGATAAAAGATTTTGTACATAGCGGTAATGTGGATGCAGCAAAATCATTATGCAAAAACACCAATCATCCTGTGGCACGAATGATTGAAAAAGGACTCATGCGCTTGGGTAAACCCATTCGCGATATTGAATCGGCAATAGAAAATGTCGGGAAACTCGAAATTTATAAAATGGAAAAGAACCTTAGTTTTCTGGGGACAATTGCAGGGATAGCTCCCATGTTTGGTTTCCTTGGGACAATTTTTGGTGTGATAAAAATTTTCTATCAGATTTCGCTTGAAAACAGTTTGGAAATTGATACCATTTCCGGTGGACTTTATGTTAAAATGATTACCAGTGCTGCAGGATTGCTGGTAGGTGTGGCAGCCTATGTTGGCTATCATTATCTGATAGCGTTAGTAGATCGTGCAGTGAATAAAATGGAAATAAATGCAGTGGAGTTTATTGACCTTCTGGAAGAACCTGCAAGTAAGTAATGTGGAAAATTTTTAAACCGGCATCTATATGGCACTGAATTTAAAAAGAAGAAATAAAATGACAGGAGAAGTGTTTGTCGGATCACTTAACGACATCATGTTTTTTCTGTTGTTGTTCTTTCTCATCACTTCGACAATGGCCACACCGAATGTTTTGAAATTGTTATTACCAAATGCCAAAACCAGCAAACCTGCTGTCAAGCATCCCATAACCATATCAGTAACTGCAGATCTGCAGTATGCTGTAAACAATGAGGTTGTTTCTTTTGATCAGCTTGAACCTATTATGTTGGCACAACTGCAGGGGCAGGAAGATCCGACAGCTATTCTCAAAGTGGACAAAACTATTGAAGTGCAAAAACTGGTTGACTTGCTGGATATAGGTGCACGGAATAAAATTAAAATGGTACTTGCTACCAATACGATTAAGTAATCATGGAAGCACCTGCAATCAGGCGGAATTCACTTCTCATTTCAATATTATTTCATGCAATAATATTTTTTCTGCTATGGTATTTTGTGATGCACACCAAGATTCCTCCTTTTGGTGGTGGAGGTGGTGCAGAATCAGCCAATATAGGATTTGTGGAATTGTCATCCGGTGATGTCCAGCCCCTTTCTGAAAATGTTTCAGAAAACCCTCAGGTGCAGCCACAGCCACAGCCTGCCGCTGAAGTGAAAGAGCAGAATTACACAACACAGGAAACAGAAGAAACAGCCACTATTGAAAATAAAGAAAAGAAGAAAGAAATAAAAAAAGAGATAAAAACAACCACTCAGCCTGTCAAAACAGAAGTTAAAAAAACAGAACCTGTAGTACCGAAAGTAAATGCAGCAGCACTTTATCCCGGTAAAAAAAATAATTCCACATCGCAAGGTACAGGCAATGTTGCTGCCGGGGATCAGGGTGCCCGTGATGGAGATCCTGCTTCATTGTATCAGGGAAAAGGACAAGGTCAGGGAGGAAATGGAAGTGGAGGCGGACAGGGTGATGGTAATGGACCGGGTAAAGGAAGTGGTACAGGTCCGGGATTTTCATATGATTTAGCCGGTAGGGCAGTACGTACACGACCCTCTATATTTGATAACAGCCAGGAAACAGGTAAAGTTGTTGTAGAAATTAAAGTAGATAAATTCGGAAATGTAATTGATGCAATTCCCGGAGCAAGAGGTTCTACCACTACCAGCAGTAATCTTTACCGTAAGGCAAAAGAAGCAGCAATGAAAGCAAAATTCAGTCAAAGTCCTGCAGGTGTTGAAGAGCAGAGAGGTACAATTACCTTTGTGTTTGTTGTTCAATGACGTATAAAGAAACGCTCGATTATTTGTATTCAATGTTACCGATGTTTCATCGCATTGGTCCGGCTGCTTACAAAAATAATTTAGACAATTCTAAAGCACTGGATACTTTGCTTGGTCATCCGCATAAAGCATTTCCATCTGTGCATATAGCAGGCACCAATGGCAAAGGCTCTGTTTCAAATATGCTTGCTGCAACCTTGCAAACAGCAGGATACCGAACAGGATTATTCACTTCACCACATCTGAAAGATTTTCGTGAGCGCATTCGAGTCAATGGAAAAATGATTTCGAAAGCATACGTTACTGCTTTTGTAACGAAGTATAAAAAACAGTTTAAAGATATTCAGCCATCATTTTTTGAATGGACTACTGCGCTTGCATTTGATTATTTCCGTCATAAAAAAGTAGATATTGCAGTTATCGAAACCGGACTTGGAGGAAGATTAGATTCTACCAACATTATTCATCCTTTGATTTCTGTTATTACCAACATAGGTTGGGACCATACACATTTACTTGGTAATACACTAACTAAGATTGCAAAAGAAAAAGCCGGAATAATAAAATTAAAAACGCCTGTTGTTATTGGTGAATTCAGTGCAGTAACCTCAAAAATATTTAAGGCAGTTGCTAAAAATAAAAAAGCCGATCTTGTATTTGCCGACAGAAAATATCATCCGAAAA
>Ga0209200_1001136_pt1 | contig 27944 bp, 22 predicted proteins | sample AD_UKC033_MetaG_FD_184406 | JGI IMG/M metagenome (GOLD analysis project Ga0209200, IMG submission 184406) | Active sludge microbial communities of municipal wastewater-treating anaerobic digesters from USA - AD_UKC033_MetaG (SPAdes) (version 2) | ecosystem: Engineered > Bioreactor > Anaerobic >... | reverse complement strand
CAGGTTGCGCAGCCAGGGCGCACTGAACTGATGGCTGATGGCCTGGTGCTGGGCCAGATGCAACAGCGTGTCCTCCGGCGTCAGGGTGGGGAAGCCGTGCTCGCCCAGCGCGATGGCGGCGCGGCGCTGCCAGATGGCCTGATGGTCGATGGCGGTGGTGTGGCGCACCCACTCGCCGCGCAGCACCGGCCATTGCAGCTCGATCAACTCCAGAATCGTGCCATCGCCCACCAACTGTTGCTCCCCGCCCACCAGCAGCACCAGGGCGTCGGGCCGGTCCTCTTTGCTGGCCAGCCGAAAGCCCAGGTCGGCCAGCACCGCGGCGGCCAGCGGCAACTGCTCCGGCTGGATCCACAGATCGAGGTCGCCCCGCAGCCGGCAGGCGGGATTGGCATAGACCGCGTAGGCCAGCGCGGCGCCCTTGAGCCAGATGAAATCCACCCCGGCCTGTTGGAGCGCCAGCAACACGCGTTCGATCTCCCAATCCATGGCCGCGGTGGCCGTCACCACCCGCTGATAGGCCTCTTGCCAGGGAGCGATGACGCCGGCGGGTGCTCGGTCCAGCAGATCGGCCTGCTGCATGCGGTGGAAGGCGAAGAGCGCCAGCCCCTGGGCCTGCAGCCACTCCAGGTCGGCCAGGCTGAGCGGGTGGGCGTCTAACCAGGCGGCCAGCGCATCCGGCGCCTGCGCGGCCAAGGCCAGCGCCAATTGACGTCTGGCAGAACGAGTTTCCCGATCGTTGCGGGGGGCAGCAGCGGGCGGTTCGGCCAGCATGAGAGGGACGCGCCTAGCGCGCCGCCGGGGTGACGGTTGACACCGGTGAGCCGTTCAGCACGCCGCGCGGCGCGCTGGAATAGCTTCGGCTTCCCCTGAGCTCCTCCGCGCTGGCGGCTGAGTCGCGGACGGGCGGCTGGAATTCTGGCAACAGCGCGTGCAGCCTGCTGCGAATGGCCTCTTCGGCGCCGCTGGCAGCCAGGGCGATCAGTTCGTCGATGGCTTGTTCACCCCGGGTCGGGTCCAGGCGTCCCATCGAGTCGCCCACGGCAATGAAGATCTTGGCGTGGGCGGTGCGCTGATCCTGCTCGCCGGTGACGAAAAGCTCTTCGTACAGCTTTTCGCCGGGGCGCAGGCCGCTGTAGACGATGTCGATGTCGCGTCCCTCCTCCAGGCCGGAGAGGCGGATCAGGTCGCGGGCCAGATCGACGATCTTGACCGGCTCGCCCATGTCGAGCACGAAGGTCTCGCCTCCCCGGCCCAGCACGGCCGCTTGCAGCACCAACTGCACGGCCTCGGGTATGGTCATGAAGAAGCGGGTCATCTCGGGGTGGGTCACGGTGACCGGCCCGCCGGCGGCGATCTGCTGCTTGAAGGTGAGCACGACGCTGCCGCGGCTGCCGAGCACGTTGCCGAAACGCACAGCGGCGTAGGGCCGGCCGCTGCGCCGGGCGGCTTGATGCACCAGCAGCTCGGCCAGGCGCTTGCTGGCGCCCATGATGCTGGTGGGGTTGACCGCCTTGTCGGTGGAGATGAGCACGAAACGCTCGACCCCGTTGGCCAGCGCCGCGTCCAGCAGGTTGCGGGTGCCCTGGACGTTGTTGGTGATCGCCTCGCTGGGGTTCTCCTCCATCAACGGCACATGTTTGTGAGCTGCGGCGTGAAAGATGACCTGGGGCCGGTGCTGCTGCAAGATGCGCTGCACCCGCTCGGCGAAGCGCACGTCGGCGATGACCGGCACGATCTCGATCTGCGGGGGTGTGAGCCGGGCCGCCCCCTGGCCAGTCTGGCCGCTGGCCCGCTGCAGTTCCCTGTGGATCTCGAAGACGCTGTTTTCGCCGTGGCCGACGATGACCAGCCGGGCCGGCCGGCAGCGCAGGATCTGGCGGCAGAGCTCGCTGCCGATGGAGCCGCCGCCGCCGGTGACCAGCACGCAGCGTCCCTGCAACAGCTCCTGCACCGCGGCGATGTCGGTTTGCACCGGCTCGCGGCGCAGCAGGTCCTCGATCTCTACGTTGCGCAACTGGCTGACGCTGACCTGCCCGCCCAGCAGCTCATAGATGCCGGGCATGGTCTTGGCCGACACGCCGGCCTCTTCGCAGGCGGTCAGCACCTCGCGGATGACCTTGCCCGGCGCGGTGGGCATGGCGATGATCACCTGGTCGATCTTGTGCTGGGCGACCAGATCGGGCAGGGCGGCGCGGTCGCCCAGCACCGGCAGGCCACGGATGCGCGTACCGCGTTTGTCGGGGTCGTCGTCCATGTAGCCGATGGGGTCGATGCCCACCTGGGGGTTGGTGCGCAGCTCGCGGGCGATCATGACGCCAGCCTCGCCCGCGCCCATGATCAACGCGCGCTGGGTGGGTTGGCCCGCCCGGCCACGCTGAAGGTAGAGGTCGGCCGTGCGGACGCTGAAGCGGGTGGCGCCGACGGCCAGCACCACCAGCATGGCATCGATGAAGGGGATGGAGCGGGGCAGGGCGCAGGCCGCCTCCACCGTGTCGCAGATGCCCAGGGAGGGGAGGCGGATCAGGAAGAAGATGGCTACGATGACGATGGTGGAGGCCAACACCGCGGCTGTGATCTGCGTCAGCTCGCCGATGCTGGCGTAGCGCCAATAGCGGCTGTAGAGGCCGAAGCCGTAGAAGATGGCGAGACGAATCGACAGCGCGGCCGCGGTGTAGAGCAACAGGGCGGAGGCGTAGGTCGCCAAGACCTGAATGCCGTCCACGCGCAGCATCAGGGCCAGCGCGGGGGTCGCGCAGAGGATCAGCGCGTCCAGCAGCAGGAAATGGCGGTTGCGCAGGCGCAGCAGCAGGTCAAATCTTGGCGAAAACGTGGCAAAATGGTTGTGCATACGACTCTGCTGCTTCAATCAGGTGTGACGAGGGTGGGACGCGGATGAACGCTGATTTACGCTGATCTGAAGGGGTTCTGATCTGCGTCCAGTTGGAGCGGGTGGGGCGCGGATGAACGCGGATTTACGCTGATCTGAGAAGAGTTCTGATCTGCGTGCATCTGCGTTAATCTGCGTCCTATTGGATCGGGTGGGACGCGGATGAACGCGGATTTTCGCTGATCTGAGGGGAGTTCTGATCTGCGTGCATCTGCGTTAATCTGCGTCCCAATCCGACGTCCTACCGCTTGATCCACGACAGCCCGCCTTTGCGGTCGTTGTCGAAGGCTTTGCGTTTCACTTGGGCCTTGACGCCGAAGTTGAGCAGCAATCCTACCTCGTAGGCGGTCGCCTTGAGGTAGTTGAGCAGTTGCGCGTCATGCTGGTCGAGCAGGACTTGAACGGCTTTGAGTTCGACAATCACCGCGTCGGCTACCAGCAGGTCTGCAAAGTATTCACCCACTACCTCGCCCGCGTAATAGACGCGGAGGGAGGCCTGTTGTATTACTTTCAGTCCCCTTCGTCTCAGCTCCAGAACCATGGCATTCTCGTAGATTTTCTCCGAGAAACCATAACCCAGTGTGTTGTACACAACGTAGAACGCCTGAATGATGAGTTCGGTCACGTCGCTATGCTTGAACTGGTCTTCCATGGGGTTCCTCCTGTAGTGGGACGCGGATGAACGCTGGTCTGCGCTGATCTGAAGGGGTTCTGATCTGCGTGCATCTGCGTTAATCTGCGTCCAGTTGGAGCGGGTGGGACGCGGATGAACGCTGATTTACGCTGATCTGAGAAGGGTTCTGATCTGCGTGCATCTGCGTTAATCAGCGTCCAGTTGGAGCGGGTGGGACGCGGATGAGCGCTGGTCTGCGCTGATCTGAAGGGGTTCTGATCTGCGTGCATCTGCGTTAATCTGCGTCCAGTTGGAGCGGGTGGGACGCGGATGAACGCTGATTTCCGCTGATCTGAAGGGGTTCTGATCAACGTGCAACTGCGTTAATCTGCGTCCTGCTGCCATGATCACACCTGCCACCCGCTCGACGTCGGCCTCGGTCATGGCTGTGCCTGAGGGCAGGCAGAGGCCGTCGCGGAAGAGCGTCTCGGCCACCGCACCGCCCACGACTTCGCAGTCGCGGAATACCGGCTGCAGGTGCATGGGCTTCCACAGCGGCCGCGACTCGATGTTCTCCCCCTCCAACGCCAGGCGGATCTCCTCGCGCGTCGCCCCGAACTGGGCCGGATCGACGGTGATGACCGTCAGCCAGCGGGTGGATTGACCCCACGGCGCCTCGGGCATGAAGGCGATGCCGGGCAGGTCGTCCAGGAGCTGGCGGTAGGTCTCGCAAATCTCTCGCTTGCGGCGCACCCGCTCACCCAGAACTTCAAGCTGGCCGCGGCCGATGCCGGCCAGGACGTTGCTCAGCCGGTAGTTGTAGCCGATCTCAGAGTGTTCGTAGTGGGGAGCTGGGTCGCGTGCCTGTTGGGCCAGCTTGCGCGCGTGGGCGATGAGCTCGCCGTCGGCCGAGACCAACATGCCCCCGCCTGAGGTAGTGATGATCTTGTTGCCGTTGAAGGAGAAGATGCCAGCCCGGCCCAGCGTTCCCGGCGAGCGCCCCTTGGTCGTCGCGCCCAAGGCCTCGGCCGCGTCCTCGATGACAGGGATCTCATAGCGGGCGCAGAGGGCCAGGATCGGGTCCAGGTCGGCGCATTGGCCGTAGAGATGGACGGGGATCACAGCCTTGGGCGGTCGCCCCTGCCGCGCCTTGCGTTCGATGGTTTCGCAGACCAGCGTCGGGTCCAGGTTCCAGGAGACCCGCTCGCTGTCGATGAAAACCGGCCTGGCGCCCAGGTAGATGATGGGGTTAGCGCTGGCCGAGAAGGTCAGCGTGGAGACCAGCACCTCATCGCCGGGGCCAATGCCCAGGTGGATCAGCGCCAGGTGCAGGGCGGCCGTGCCGGAGCTAAGCGCCAGGGCGTGGGGCGCGCCGACCGCGGCGGCAAACTCCGCCTCGAACGCGTCCACCTGCGGCCCCAGCGGCGCGATCCAGTTCGAGTCGAAGACCTGCTGGACATAGCCCTGCTCGCGGCCGGACATGTGGGGTGGGGAGAGGTAGAGGCGTGGGAGGTTCAATATCCGTTATTCCTCGTGAAGAAGCAGCTGAACGCGATATCTATTTCCCTTGGCTTCGAAATAAGCCGCTTCATTAACCTGATTAGTAGTGAGGGCACGTAGTGTTCTCAACAAGTCGCTTGCTTTAACCGTTGCATCAAGATCGATTTGTTGAATATCCGGTTGAAACAGGTCTTTGCGTTTGTGCTCTGAGCCAGCACTAGGGTCCTGGCGCTGGCGTTTGTAATCACCTGCCAGTAAGCGTGGCCAGGCCTCCTCGAACACCGTGAGTTCGAGTTCCTTGAGTTCCCCATAAAGACTGTTCGCCGTATGCCCTGGAGAAATCTCGATTCTCTTCTGATGGACAATGTCTCCCGTATCAACGCCTTCATCCATGAAATGCAAGGTAGCACCGATGGGGGTGTCCTCAAGGATCGCCCAACTAGGCGTGTGCCATCCGCGGTTGTAGGGCAGAAAAGCCGGATGGAGATTCAGAACACCCTGTCTGGGCAGGGACAGCACCTCAGGCGGAACTACATAGGGAAAATGAACTCCGATAACATAATCTAAGTCCAGTCCTCGAAGCAATTCAATTCCAGAAGGTTGTCGAAACTGGGATCCGACAAGTATCCGTTCCGGAGGCAGGAATGAACACATGCGTGTCAATTCATCAGCGTGCGATGCCTTGGCAGGATCACTTACCAACAGCGCGAGGGGCTTGACTTCATCGGCCAGGATACGCCTGAGAACTGCGACGCCGATATCACGGTCACCCGCAAAGGCGATGCGCAGGTTTGACTGACCTTTACTCATTGATCACGTTGCCTTGGAAGTATTCAACAGTGGCCTGACCTTCTTGGCTGATGTCCTCGCGCCGAAGCACTTTCCAGATAGTCAAGAGCATTATCCTCAGATCAAGCCAGGGGGAGCAGTGATCGACATACCACACGTCCAGGGCGAATCTCTGCTCCCACGACAGCGCGTTGCGGCCGTTGACCTGCGCCCAGCCGGTGATACCGGGGCGCACCTCGTGGCGGCGGGCCTGCTCTGGCGTGTAGCGCGACAGGTACTGCATCAACAACGGTCGCGGCCCGACCAGGCTCATGTCCCCGCGCAGCACATTCCACAGCTCCGGCAGCTCGTCCAGGCTGGTGCTGCGCAGAAAACGGCCGAAGGGCGTGAGCCGTTCGGCGTCGGGCAGCAGTTGGCCCTGCTGGTCGCGGGCGTCGGTCATGGTGCGGAACTTGTAGATCGCGAAGGGGCGACCCCCCAGGCCGGGGCGCTGCTGGCGGAAGAGCACCGGCGCGCCGAGCTTCACTCGCACCAGCAGGGCGAGCAGACCGATGAAAGGCAGCAGCAAGACCAGCGCGGCCAGCGCCAGCGTCACATCCAACAGACGTTTGCCAATTCTGCGATACATGATCTGGGCTCAGAAGGGAGGGTCGAGGTCAGCCGGGGTAGGCCTGCTTTGGCCCATCCAGCAGCGCCGCTGAAACGGCGTCGTTGAGCAGGGCTGTGCAGTGAGCGGTGCTGTAATTCGTCAGCGCGGCTGTCCGGGACTGGCTTTGCAGCCGCGCCAAGGCGGTGGGGTCGGCCAGCAGGCCGCGGATCCAGGCGGCGATGGCCTGCGGCTGATCGGGCTGGAAGTTGACGCCGCAGTCGTGACGGGCGATGGTGTCGGACAGGTCGTTGGGCGGCCGGCTGATGCCCAGGATGGCGTTGCCCGTGGCCATCAGCGCGTAGCTCTTGCTGGGCATGGACAGCCCCTCGTAGCCCGCGCCCAGGGTGACGATGCCGATGTGGCCGCTGCTCAGGGTTTGGGGCAGGCGGGCGGCCGGCTGCAAGGGCAGCAGGCGCAGGGTGGGCGTCTCACCGCTGGCCATGGCCGCCTCGACCAGGCCGCGTTTGCTGCCCTCGCCGATGATCAGGAAGGCGATGCGTGGCTCGTCGGCCAGCAGGCGCGCCGTCTCCAGGATCGTCTCGATGGCGTGGGTGGCGCCCAGATTGCCGGAATAGAGCACCACCAACTTCTCTTCCAGCCCCTGCTCCTGGACGAAGGGGTTTTGCTCGCGCGGCCAGGGCTTGAGCCAGTCGACATCGACCCAGTTGGGCGCCACCAGCAGCGGCAGCGGTCCCTCGCCCGCCATCTCGCACAGCACAGCCGCCATGTGGTCGCCCAGGGTGATGACCAGGTCGGCGTTGCGCAGCGCGCCTGCGTGGCTGCGCCGCCAGAGGCGATAGAGCGGGTGTTTAGGGCCAGCCAGCCCCATGGGGGCCAGGATCTGCGGGTAGATGTCCCATTCCAGCAGGCCGTAGCGCCGCCCCTGCACTCGGCGCAGCCAGCGCGCAGCCAGCGGCATCAGCGGCGGGTTGGTCACCACGAAGAGCGGAACCTGGTCCCTGCGACGCAGGAGCTGTCCTGTGGCGGCGAGGGTGAAACGGCTCCACGTGACCAGCCGGCTGGCCGCGCTGCTGTTGTCGTAGGGGGGGAGGCGACGCACGGTGACGTCTGCGCCCACCCTGTCCGGCGCGTTGCCGCTCCACAGCTCGATGGGGCCGCTGGCGGCCGCCAGGCTGGCCAGCCAATCCATGAAGGCCGGCCCCACGCTTTGGTTGAGAACGATGAGAGAGGTAGCCAAGATGGTCGGTAGATCGGCAGGCAGGAAGGCGGGAGCGGGCCGCCCTGCCAGCGGTTATTTCTGGATCAGATAGTTGCCGATGGCCAGCGCATCCATGCGAGTCCGTTGGAAGCAGTCGATGGCCTGGTCCGGCGTGCAGACGATGGGCTCGTTCTCGTTGAAGGAGGTGTTGAGCACCACGGGCGTGCCGGTTTCGGCCTCGAAAGCCTTGATCAACTGCCAGTAGCGCGGGTTCACCTCCCGGCTGACCGTCTGCAGGCGGCCGGTGCCGTCCACATGGGTCACAGCCGGGATCTCGGCCTGCTTTTCGGGCAGCACGTTGTAGACTTTGATCATGAAGGGGTCGGGATAGCTCTGGTCGAAGTAGTCGCCGGTCGCCTCTTCCAGGATCGACGGCGCGAAGGGCCGAAAGGGCTCGCGGTGTTTGATGCGGGCGTTGAGAATATCCTTCATGTCGGCGCGGCGCGGGTCGGCGATGATGCTGCGGTTGCCCAGGGCGCGCGGCCCCCACTCCATGCGCCCCTGGAACCAGCCCAGCACATTGCCTTCGGCGACAAGATGGGCGGCTTCGGCGGCCAGCGCCTGCTCGTCCAGCTCCCGATAGGCCAGATCGCAGCGGCGCAGCGCGTCGGCGACCGCGTCGTTGCTGTAGCGCGGGCCGGTGTAGGCGTTTTCCTGCACGAAGACGCGCGGCTGGCCCAGCACCTGGTGATAGATGTAGTAGCAGACGCCCAGGCTGGTGCCCGCGTCGCCGGCCGCCGGCTGGATGTAGATCTCCTCGAACGCGCTGTTGGGCAGCACCTTGCCGTTGAAGGCGCTGTTTAACGCCACGCCGCCGGCCATCACCAACGCCTTCTGGCCGCTCTCCCGTTGCAGCTTGTTGACCAGGGCAAACTCCGCTTCCTCCAGCATGGCCTGCAGGCTGGCAGCCACATCCTGGTGCTGGGGGGTAATCTCGCCGCGCGGCGCGCGCGGCTCGCCCAGCAGTTCGACCATCCTGGCGGAGAACATGGTGGGCACGAACGGCTCGTCCTCCTCCCAGGTCATCAGGCTGCCCTTGCCGCTGAGCTCGAAATAGTCCAGGTCCAGCTCGAAGGCGCCGTCGCGCTGGATGCGCACCATGCGCCGGAACTGGTCCATGTAGCGCGGCGCGCCGTAGGGCGCCAGCCCCATGACCTTGCCCTCATCGCCGTACTTGGGGAAGCCCAGCCACTGTGAAACAGCGGTGTAGAGATAGCCCAGCGAATGGGGGAAATTGACCGCGTCCGAGACCGTCAGCGTGTTGCCCTGGCCCGCGCCCCACATGGTGCTGACGAAATCGCCCATGCCATCCACCGAAAGAATGGCCGCCTCGTCGAAGGGGGAGACGAAGAAGGCCGAGGCCATGTGGGCGCGGTGGTGTTCCACGTTGTGGAACTGCGCCTTGAGGCTGGTCGGGTCCAGGGCCAGTTTCGCGCTGAAAACCCCTTTCAGGTCGCCCACCTTGCCGGCGTTGGCCAGCCGATCCTTGATCAGGTTGAGGCTGGGCCGGCGGCGCAGGGTGTAGAGTACCTTCTTCATCAGGTTGGCGCTGGGGTTGCGTGCGATGCCGATGTGGTCCAGATCCTGCGGCTGGATGCCGGCCTCAGCCAGCACAAAGGCGATTGCCTGGGTGGGAAAGCCGGCCCAGTACTTGATACGGGTGAAGCGCTCCTCCTCGGCCGCGGCGATGAGCTGGCCGTCGGCGATCAGACAGGCGGACGCGCCGCCGTGGTAGGCGTTGATGCCAAGAATGTACATGGTCATGCGTGCAGAAGTCCCTTTGTTTGACGAGATCTGTGATTGTTGAGTATTTCCTGATAGATGGAAACTGTCTTTTCGACAGCATGATCCCACGATAGTTCCGCTGCAACCTGGGGAGCGGCAGCGCGCAGGGATTGTCTTAAGGAGGTATCAGTGAAGAGGGCGCCCATCGCATCCACCAATTGGCTTTCGTCGCAATCGATGACCAGACCTGCGCGACCGCACACAAAGGGTGCGATTCCGCAGCGGTTTGTGATGATCACTGGCACCTGAGCAGCTATCGCTTCAGCGATGACGTTGCCGAAGTTCTCGTTGCTTGAAGGCAACGCGAACACGTCGGCTGCGGCAAAGGCAGCCCGCTTCGCGTCGCCGTACAGAGGGCCAGTGAAGATCACCTGGCTGCTGATGTGCAGGTCAGCCGCCAGCCTGGCCAGGGCATCCGAATAGCCATCTGTTTCATCTGGTCCTGCGAAGATCAGGCGTGCTCGCGACTGAGCAAGCCGGGCAAATGCGCGCAGCAGCATCTCCGGGTTTTTCTTGGCGCTTAGTCTGCTGAGAAACAGATAGACGAAAGCGTCATCGGCGACCCCGAAAGCCTGGCGCACCAGGCTGCGCTCAGGCAGATCTGTGAACTGCTCGAGATCGACTCCGTTGCGCCGGACGACAACCCGGTCATGGGCGATCCCTGTGGAGCAGATTTCGGAACGCTCCTGGTCGGAGGTCGCGATGATTTTGGCCGCCCGCCCGACCATCCACCGGCCCAGAGTGGCGTGATAGAGCTGTTTCTTGCGCATGCTGCGCACGATGGGCAGGAACATGCCCATCGGTTCCAGCACGAAAGGGCGCTGCAGAACTGCCGCCTGCCAGGCGGCTAGTGGGCCGAGAAGGTCATACAGGCCATAGATGTGGACCAAATCGGCCGCCTGCACCAGGTCAGCGACCGGTCTTGCTGTGCAAGGAACCTCGGCCGGGCCTATGTTGCGCCAACGCAGATAATGGACGGTCACGCCCTGATAGTGAACGCTGGCATTGCCGGCCGGCAATCGCGAATGGCGCGTGAGCACATCGATCCGATGACCATGTGCGGCCAGCCGCACGCACAACGCATGGATGCGTTCGGGAGGGCCGCCGTATTGCAGCTCCGGGAAGTAACGGTTGGTGACGTGGAGGATCCTCATGGGGAAGCGACCGCGCGGCCATCCAGCTCTCGCAAAATCGTCAGCAGCTGTTGCTGGAATCTGGGGAATGAAAAATGCTCCTCAACCCGGCGCTGAGCAGCGGCGCCCATCCTTTGGCGTTGATCTGGGTCGGCCAGCAAGGCGGCAACAGCGTCTGTGATCTGGGCAGGGGAGGTCGGATCGACCAGAAGACCAGTCTCCCCGTGGACGACCACCTCCGGGGTGGCGTCCATGTTGCCGCCGATGACCGGCAGGCCGTGGGCCATGGCTTCGAGAAAGACAAAGCCAAAGCCCTCGGCGCGGCTGGGCATGATGAAAAGCGACGCCTGGGCGTAGTGCCGGTGTAACTCAGCCTCTGAAACGACGCCGTGGAAACGCACCGCCGCGGCAACACCCAACTGTTTTGCCAGGGCCTGCAAGCCTGGCCGGGCATCGCCGTCGCCCACGATATCGTAGTGCAGGTCGGGAAAGCGGCGCAGCAGCTCCGGCATGGCGCGCAGGACCATATCATGCCCCTTGTACTGCTCGGCCAGGCTCATGCGGGCGACGGTGAGCAGGGAGGGCGGGCCGTTGCGCTGGGGCTTGGCGGGCGTCAGCGCGATCTGCGGGTCCCGGCAGTTGTGCAACACCCGCAGGCGGGAGGGATTCAGGGCATTGGCCTGGGCAGCTTGCGTCGCGGTGTAGCGGCTGATGGCGATGATGCCATCGGAGTGCTGCAAGGCCAGACGGCGGCTGCGGGAGAGGGGCGACCAGGCATCGATGCCGTAGACGAAGGTCGCCATGGGCGCGCGGACCAGGCGAGCCAGCGCCCAGCCCAGCGGCGCAAAATTGACGTGGCCGGTCACGATCAAACCGGGGCGGGCTTGGAGCGCGTGACGGACTGCCTGGCGGACGAAGGCCGGCCGCGAGCCGGCGCAGGGGGTGTAGGCGACGCCAGGCAACTGCGCGACGCTCTCTGTTGGGCTGCCAGCGCGGTCCATCAGCGCAACCACATGCACATCGATGCCCCCCTGCAACAGCGCGCGCAGCACCAGTCGGCAATAGCGCGCGATGCCCCCAGGGGGGCCGAACACGTCCGGGGCCAGAAAGAGCATTGACGACATAGATTGAATGGGAAGGCAGGCACTCGCAAACTTGGTAGTGGAAGTGAAACGCCCCAACTCAGGATCGGTTGTAGGATGGCAGCCCAAGAATATCGCGGTACACCTCTGTCACCTGATCTCCGTAGCTGTCCCAACCGCCCAAGCTTTGAACGCGTTTCATGGCCGCTTGTCCCATTTCCTGGCGTACGTCTGGATTCTCGTAGAGATAGACGATCCACTCTCGAATGGCTTCTGGCGAACGGATAGGCACGATGAAGCCCTCAACGCCATGGGTAAACAGGTCTTCTCCGCCAGAATTCACCGTGGAGATCACCGGTAGTCCACAGGCCATTGCCTGCGCTTGCACCATTGCCATCCCTTCTTCCAGTGAGGCAAGAATGAGGACTGAGGCTTGTGAATAATACTGATGTAACTCTCGCCTCGGCAAACTTCCCAAGTATTTGAAACAGCCGTCGTAGCGTTTGAAGAACGGTTCCGCCTCTTTGGTCATTGAACCGATCAGCCAGAACTCACAGTCTGGAATGCCAAGCCCACTTACCGCTTCCAACATGTACGGCAGGCCCTTCCGCAGACTCATTTGGCCAACATACAAGATGCGGAATACATCGTCGACCTTTGGGACGGGACGAAACATAGCCAGATCAACCCCGAGTGGCACGACTTTGACCTTATCCTGTGCAACGCCTTGTTGGACGAACGTGCGGGCTGCAAAGCTTGACGGAACAATGATACAATCAGCTCCTTCATACTCTTCAAGTTCACGCTCGATAATTCTGGAATCGACAGGGCGATAGGACATCCTCCAGATACGATGCTCTTCGTCCAGGATTGTGTTCTGGAAGGTAATATGCGTGGAGCCACGCTCGCATACAATTGCCGAGTTCCAGCGTTGCTTTGCCGCGCGTTGAGAAGCCACTCCACATGACGACCAATGATGAAAAACATCGCACTGATCCATTCGGTTTGCCACCCATCTATCGAATGAGGCAATCATTGCCCAGTTCAAATACTCCACAGGTGATGTTACTCGGGCCTTTTCCAAACCCTTCAGGACATACATGAGCCACGGCAACGAAGCAACTTTGCTCCGCTGAATGCCCGAGACCTTGCCCAAAGGATAGGCCGTATATAGCTTCTGCAGATGCCCGCGCAACTCCATTTGACGAGCTAAGTCAAAGGCGTGAAACTGGCCGGCGCTGCTGATCGATATCTTCATGAGAGACGTCTGGCGTGAGCTGGCGTGGGCTCGTGGCTCGCCAACACAGAATAAGGTACGAAAAACAAGTCAACGGGTCGCTTGACCATCTCATATCTTCTTTTCGGTCAAGCCATCGGATGTGTGGAATGGGTCCACGTTCTGGATCTGCAAATTGCCATCATATGTTTGGATAGTAGTTGATTGGATGTGTCTGTTATGTTACGATTGAAGTGCTTGCAGAACCGGAATGATTTGAGTTTCATAGTTCCAAGCTGACAGAACGCGTTCACGGCCTGCAGTGCCCATTGCTCGCCGTTTGGCGGGATTATCCCAGTACCATCGGAGCGTTGCAGCGATGCTTTGTGCATCGGCTGGATCACAGGCTAGGCCGTACCCAGGCTCGACGAATATCTCCTTCCATTCCGCCAAATCGCTTGCCAGGAGGGGAAGACCGCATGCCAGGTACCCAAACGGCTTATTGGATGGACCGACCATAGTCAGCTCGTTGAAATCGGAACCGCTGACGGGAAAGAGCGACAGTCCCACATGGCAGTTGGCAGCAATCTGGATCAGACTTTGTCTCTGTGGCACCGCGCCAACGTGTTCCACCCTGTCTGCGACACCAAGTTCAGCGGCATAACGCATCAATTGATCCACATAACCTTGAGCGCCCACGGTTTCGTAGCCGACGACACGCAGCCGCACGGCTGCTGGCAGCAGAGTCAAGGCTTCCACGACCGTCAGCGGCAGCCTGCTGGGCACAATCGATCCGTTGTAGAGCACCCACATCACATCGGCGTCCGGATTCGCCGGGCACACGTCGGCTTCACTCTTCCGGGGACAATTCCATACCACGGCAGGTGGGTGCAACGGGGTCAGCTCACGCGCAAACCGTTCAGCCCGCTGCTGGCTGGGGATAACACACAAGTCGGCTCGCTTCGCGAGGCGCGCCCGAGTCCACATTAACCAACGTATGAACATCGATGCTTCGGTGAAGGTGGGAGCGTCATGCTCATGGTAGATCACCCGCAGGCCGGGCCAGTAGATCAGGAACCATGCAACAGGGCAGGCAAACAGATCAGATGCATAGATCCAGGTTGGGCGCCAGCGCAAAACGTGACCGACGACCCAAACCATGTATGCGATATATGCGAATTTTTGGCGCCAGCCTCGATTCTGATAGGGTATGCGCCGCACCTCGATCCCAGGGTGGATGGGAAAACTCAGGCTGTCAGCACCAAACGCGCCGGTGCCAAGAAAGAGAACTTGCCAACCCAGGTCCGCCAGCAACTGCGAGCTGTGCTCCAACGGTGGGTAAGCGGCTGGGTTCGTGAACTGAACGTACAGAATGCGTCGCGTTTGCATTTCAACTCTTTGTCATCTATGCCGGGCAAGCATGGCAATGGCCGATTGCGGCGATGCCTGCAACACCAGGCGACAATGACGCGCGATGTCGTCGGGAGGAGTTGACAAGTTGGGGACGAGATAGATGGTTTCAGGCTTCATGACTGTTTGGATGACGTTTCAACTGGTCGAACAGGATTTTGGCAGGATCAAGAAGAAGCAGGATCGGCAACAGCAGAACGAACTGGAATTGACTTCACAAAAGTAGTTTCCTCACCTCGTGGTCTAGACAAGAGGGTCAGCCTCATCTGGAAAGGCGATTGCATCTGGATCGAGATTCAGTTTCACCTTAATTGTTGCTAGCCGCAACACCGTATTGATGGCTTTGAAGATTTCACGCCCCGATATTTTCGAAGCCCCTTGTTCACGGTCAACGAAAATGATAGGAGTCTCACCAATCAGGAAGCCCTTTCTTTGACATTCGAATATCATCTCAATCAAGAAGGAGTAGCCATTGGAAAAGATCTGGTCAAGATCAATGGTCAACAACACCTCACGGCGATAACAGCGGAAACCAGCGGTACAATCAGAGACATTCAAGCCCAGCAGGTGACGCGCAATGGCATTTGCTCCCAGACTCAACAGTCGTCGGTGTAGACCCCAGTTTTCAACTCCTCCACCGACCATGTAGCGGGAGCCAATAGTGATGTGATAATGGGCAGCCAGATTTATGAGATCTGGAATATAAGCGGGATTGTGTGAAAAGTCGGCATCCATGGTCAACAGGCGTTCAGCGCCCAGATCAAGTCCAAGTTTGAATCCAGCAATATAAGCTGAGCCGAGCCCTAACTTGCTCCCTCTGTGAATCGCGTATACTCCTTCGTATTCGGTTGCCAGTTGCTCAATGATATGGCCGGTCCCGTCAGGGGAGTTGTCATCGATAACGATTACATGAAGGTTTAGCGGCAAAGCTAGAATCCGCCTCACGAGAGCTGCGATATTATCTCGCTCATTATAGGTAGGAATTATTACGACGCCGTCCATGGTAGCTCCTTTCCTTTCACAAAACAACGCATGAGTCCTTGCTTCCTCGCCACGCGCTGAACATCCGCTCACTCATTTCCGGGATCGGTTATTGACTCACCCGAGAGCCGATAAATGACGACTACCTCGGCAAACGCCTATGCCTTACGGCTGGCATTTCTGAAACAGAATGGCGCCTTCTACTTCCCGAATTTCGCACCAATCCGGGCCTGGGCGCTCCATGGGCCAGACGACGGAGGCTATGGCGTCGTATCTTGGCAGCTCAACCCAGAGGAGTGTGACGCCGTTTTCAAGTTGGCTAAGATCCTCGATCGGGTGTGTTAGCACCCGAACATGCACATCCAGCAGATGAAACGAGTTCGTATAGATCTTGCCCTCCGGTAAACCTTCCTCAAGCAGGTCATAAGACATCGTCTGATAGCGAGGATCGTTGATGCCGTAAGTGTTGACAAGGCTTAGGTTGAGAACAGCCATGCAAACCGTCATTAGCGCATAAATGCCCCAGCGTTTCCAAGCAGTGGATGTTGGGCGAAAAGCAAAGAGGAGAACAATCAGGCTATAGCCCATGATCCGAACATCGGCGTCGAACGTGCTTACAATCTGTAAAGACCATATCAGTACGAAGATCAATGTGCCGAATATTAAGAAGAACCTCGCATGGGGAACTCGTCGCAGGCTTGCCAGACAGGCGAGGCCAACCGCCAACAGCAAGAAGAAGAGCACCGATACCCAAGGAACGAGGATTGAGCCGTACCAATTAGCTAGTAGTAAACGAGGCACAGACACGATAAACTGCACTACTTCGCCAGTGAAGCGGTTGAAGTCATTTCTGCCATGTGCTGCCATGACTGATCCGAGCGTAGAATAGTTATAGAGAAACAAACCCCCAATGGACGCAAGCCAGACGAAGCCGACAGCCACGAATTGCGTCCAATAGCGGCGGCTATGCCGCAATTCCTTCCCCGCAGTCAGCAGATCTGCCACCATGGCCGCAGGTGTAAAGACCACAGCGACCAGCTTAAATGGTATCAAGAGGCTCCACAGGAGGAAGCTTATGGTGGATCGGGTGCGGCCACCGCCGAGATAGATGTAGAGCGCTAACAAGAACACCGAATAAACTAGAATATCGGGTTTCGCCGAGCTTCCAATTTGGCGAAAGAAGCCAAAGCCAATAGCCAGCGCAGCGCTGATTGCAATCCGTCGATCCCAATCGCGAAAAACGGCGATCAGATAAAGCAGCGTGATCGCTCCGCCAAACGCCAGATAGTTGATCACCATCGACGCGACCAATGGTTGCGAAAATAGAGATAAGAGAAGTGAGTACCCAGGCGGCCACCATTGGTTAATCTTTGTGCCATCCAAGGTTACATAACCGTTTCCGCTTTGCAGCGAATAGGCTCCGACTATATAGGCATGTGCATCTGAATCTCTCACGCCGATGCGTGGAAGCAGGATCCACATGAGCCCTAATGAGAACACAGCGAGCAATAAGCCGCCAACCAGGGTTGCGCGGGATCTCAATACCTCTTTGGTGGTAAGGGTTGTGTCATGGACGATCATGGTTGTTGTTGTTGAAAATGAGTTGGAATGTGCTCATGTGGTCTTATCATTCGTTTGACATTCGGGATACGAGAACCGGTTGCGCATTGTGAGTCCTCTCGACAGGCTCCGCTATCTGTTCAGGCACTGTGCGCCAACCTGAAGTGAAGGGACGCACAAGGATGGCGCTGGCCAGAACCTGTTGAAAGATCGCCCCGAACATCACCGAGGCCGACGTGCCGATGCCGTTGAGCAGATAGACCCCGAGCGAAAGATAGATCGCCCGGCCGCCGTCGCTGTTTCTGCCGTTGAGCATGGCGCTCAGCATGCCCAGGACGGCCCCTTGCAGGACCATCACCAGCAGCACGCCCACGGCGCCGAAATTGGCGTAGGCCTCCGGCAGCAGGCCGATGCCGATGGAGGAACCGCTGCCCTCAACTTTGAGCCGATAGTCCACATCCATGCGGTCGTTGGCGCCGCCGGTGGCCGTCGGCTTGTCAGGCCAGATCGCGCGCGGGATCCAGGCCACGAGGAAGTAGGCGTAAGTGCTTCCCTGGTAGTAGGGAACCACCTGCGGCGTCATGGTGCGCACATAGGCGAACTTGTGAACCAGGTCGAAGCGGCTCAACGCGCCGAGCACCAGGTCCTCCCGGTCGCTGGCAAAGGTCGGCTGCAGCAGGTTGCCGGCGCTTTGGCTGGCCAGGTCCGACCACAGGCCGATGCGGTCGCCCAACGAGTAGTTGGCGCCGTCGAACCAAACCAGGCTGCGGAAGGTGAACTTGGCCGGATTGAGCACCACGTACAGGGCTGCCGCCGCCGCCAGCCAACGCCAGGGCAGCCGCCTGCGGGCCTGCCACCGCACCACGAAGACGCCCACCAGAGGGATGAAGGCGTTCTCGAGCATGCCGCTGCTCAGGCCGATCAGAAAGGCGAAAAGCAGCGCCGCATAGAGCACGACGCGTTGTTTCCGGGGCGCCCGCGGCTGCTCGAAGAGATGATACGCCAGGAGGATCAGGGCGATGTTGAACTGGCCGGCCAGCAGGCTTGTCAGCGCGCCCAGCGCTGCCGTTTGCAGTATTCCAACACCGGCCGCGTTCAGGAGCATGACTGCACCCCCCAGAAGAAAGCTGCCGTAGACGTAGGTCATCCGGCGCTGTTCGGTGAAGGGCAGATCCAGGCGCGGCAGGGCGGCAGCCAGGGGGCTGCGCAGGAAGAGATAATAGCCGGCGATGAAGGCCACCAGCCCGACCTGGGTCAGCGCCAGCGCCTGAGACAGCGCTTGCCAGGAGATGGGCACGAACTGGCTGAAGATGACTATGCCGTTGGCCTGCGTGAACAGCGGCATGCTGTACTGCGCGGCATAGGAGAGGACGATCAACTCGAAGATGGGCAGGCTTCGCCGGTCCCGCGTCGTCCATATCATCAGCGGCATGAGGCTGGTCGCAAAGATCAGCACCCCCAGGGCGTAGATGTCGAAGGGCAGCGGCTCAACCTGCCAGAAGGCGAAGATCAGGGCGTAGGCGAGCACAGCCGCGGCATAGATGGCAAGCGCGCGCGACGCTTGACGGGGCTGCCGCCGCGCCGGTCCCCAAACGGGTGCTGCGGTCGTGGAGCTTCCAGATGGCATCGTCATGGTCGGCCTCCTGAGGTTAACCCGGTCATCGCAGTCAACACCGGCGCCAACTGCCTGTCGTAGCGGAATTCCTGGTCGAAGGCGCTGGCCGCGTTGGCGCCCGTCTGCCGGGCGCGCGCCGGATCGTCCAGCAAGGCGTTCACGGCGACGGCCATGCTGCGGGGGGCGCGTTCATCGCTGGCCGGCAACATCATGCGCAGACGATCGGTATAGCGATGCGCGCCCTGCGTGATGTGCACATGCGCGGTCTGAGCCAGACGACTGCGTTCTTCGGGATTGGCCAGCAACCAATTGGTTTTGACCATGAGATCTTCTGGATCGTCGAAGTACACGACAGCGTCGCCGTCTGGGCCCAGCAAGGCGCGATGTTCAGGCGTATCCTCGGTCAACATGCAGCCGCCCATGGCCGGCGCTTCGAAGGTGCGCATGACGTGGCCATCGCGGTTGGCCCGGCGCACCAGACAGAGGGTGATCTTGGCGCCAGCCACGGCTTTTCGTAGGGTGGTGGGGTCAGCATGGCCTTTGAAGTGCGGACGCGTGCGCGCGTGGCGCTCCCAATAGCCTCCGTAGAGATGCACCGCCAGGCCGGCCTCCAGGAGGGCGACTATGTAGGGCATTCTGTCCTGGTCGGCGCCGCCGTAGAAGAGCACATCGCACTGGTAGCGGGCGCTTTCCTCCGGCGCAGCGCTCTCGGGATAGTGAATATGCGGCGCGTAGGCGAAAGGCAGGTAGTCAACCTGCCTGCAACCCAACTTCCGCAGGTCGTCCAGGTTGGCGCGGCGGGGCGAGTACACCTGATCGTAGTTGGGCAAGGCGTCGAGAAACCAGCCTGCGCGGTGGGCGGGATTCCAGGGATCGTCGGTCAGATAGTTGAGGCATGTCACGTTCAGCTCCCGCAGGCGTCTCAAGGTGTCAGCCGTCAGCGGGGCCATGCCGGTGGCCAGGAGCCAGGCCGGCCGCAGTGTCTGGCATTCGCTGAGAACCTGGCGGCTGAAGCTGTTGAGCCTGGGGGGGCGATGCCCCAGCACGCGCCAGTTCCACTGCACCACCGGCCAGGGCGCATCAAGCGCCAACCGCGTGTCGCACAGATGAACCGGAACCGAGATATCCTCGGCTGCCCGGCGAAAATGGGCGCCGATGTGGAAGACAGCGGGGTTGCCCACGATCAGCAGGGCGTCTGTGTTGGCAGTGTTCTCCTTGGCCGGGGTCATGCCGGCCCCCCTCGCCCATGCTGTGTGACATGCGCGTAGGCCTGAGCAATGCCCTCGGCCGCGCGGGCCACCGTGTATCCCGCCACCTGTTGCTGGCAGCGCGCCCGGCGGGCTTCGTCGTTGGGTGTGCTCATGGCGCGCAGCAGCGCGCGGGAGAGATCGTCGCTTTGATCACTGCGAAAAACCTCCCCGGTGATTCCTGTCTGGATCAGATCAGGGGCGCAGCCGACCGCGTCCGATACCACGCCGGGGATGCCGTGGTGCAAGGCCTCGTTGACCACCAATCCCCAGGTTTCACCTTGGCGGCTTGGCAGCGTCAAGAGATCGGCGGCATGGTAGAAGCGGCTGAGCATCTGTTGGTTCTGAAAACCTGCGAAACGCACGGCTACCGCAGGCGGCTCAAGGGCCAGGGTTTCCAGAGCGGGGCGCATCTCGCCATCGCCCAGAAAGACCAGGACGGTTCTTTGGCGCAGGTCGGGCGGCAGTTGTTTGACAGCCAGGATGGCCAGGTCGGGGCCCTTGCGCGCCGAAAGCTTGCCACAGAAGAGTACGACCTGATGTTCGCTGTTCAGGTCCAGTTCTGCGCGCGTTGTGCTGTGAAGCTGGGCGCGGGCGGCCTCCCCCAACTGGAAAGGAGCGGTGTTCACACAGTAGGGCGAGAAGTAGAGCCGCCCCTCCGGGCAGCCTAAGCGCCGGTAGTGCGCGTGGGAATGGCGGCCGATATAGAGCAACGCCGCACAACGCGCGTACAGCCGTCGCAGCGCCTGATCACGCAGCACTCTCTTGAGCCGGCCGCGTGAGTGGGCATGGTCGGTCGTCTCGGCGCGGAAGAGCACAGGAACTCGCAGCCGTTGGGCGTACCAGAAAGCTGCACGGTACAAGGGCAGCGAATAGCCGATCAGCAGCAGGGCGTCAGGTGAGGCTTGACGCAAGGCCTGAGCCAGGCCTTGGGCTGTCACCGCCTCCACCGAACGCGCCCCGCCGCTGGCCACTTGCGAGAGGAATACGCTGCTATAGCCGGAGAGCAGGTCGGTGTCCCAGGCAAACTCGACGCCAAACTCACGATCGTGATACCCTGCAACGCTGAAATCTGAGCCGTAGATCGCCGTTACGGGAATGCCAAAGTCAGTTTGCAGCGCGCGGTAGACGGGTGCGTGGTATTGGATGGGGTGCGACGAAACGATTGCGAGCGTCATGCGCCCAGTATCTCCCTGGCGGAGTCGCGCTTCTCCGCCGGCCATAGCAGCAATGTACCCCACACCCCCTCTTTGTGCGGATGCGTCTGATCCGCATCGGTGACTTCGCCAGACAGCAGCAATGGGATGCGCCAACTCTTTGAGCATGTGAGCAACTGCCAGTAGATCGAGATAGCCTGATAGCGGCGCGGCCGAGTAACGTGTGGAGCAAAGCACGCGACACACGTTTGAATAGGGGCCGCTCTAATACGCAGTTGTCGTGTACTGCGCACCGCTGGGGCCGTGCTCAGGCATTCATGGATATCATATTCAGTCATAGGCATGTTCCAGACGATGCGCACTTCAAGTTCCTGGTCGACGCACCCGCGTGTGCTGAAAGCTGTACCGGCAAGGAGTACTGAGAATCATCCACTGTCGCGCGCCGATTCGGCCGAGATTGATCTCGACTTGGATAAAGAATTCTTCTGCGCCTCAACGCTTGGCCGTGGACTCCATGCAGATCGCCTGGATGTTCTGTTTGAGCAGCGCCGGCCAATCGGCGGCAGGGCCCCGTACCCCGCCTTCAAAATACTGTTGATTCACGTTCGTGGGCCGCAAGGGCGCATGAATGTGATCGGGGTGAAGCAGCACAGGCGCATCGGCCAAAAAGCCGGCCCAATAGCCAAAGGTGCTGCCGGCTGAACAGACAATCAATTGGCTTTGCGCCATAAGGAGCAAGTCGACGATGTCGGGATTGCGCGCCACTCGCTGCACACCGGGAATGGCCAGAAGTGGCGCCAACTCCTCATCCTTACCGTCCGAGAAAATAGTGACCGGTAACTCTTTGCCCGCCACTGACCGTATGCCCTCAATCAGATCGATGAAGTAGGCGAGAGGGGTGCGAACAAGACCTACTGAAGCGAAGTCCTCGGCCACCTGAAGATGGCGAAAATCGCCCATGCGCACGTGCACGGCGATACAGGGAGAAGACAGGTCTGTTAGTTGACGCTGCGTCTTCTCTAGACGTCATCACCCAAAGGCGCTCTCGGATCAGGTGACGATACGATTTCAAGCCAACGAAATAATCCGCCCAGTGGGGGATTTGAGAAAGAACGTAGGCAGTGCGATCTGCCACCCGTGTAAGCTGCTCAAGCGGCGGCTCCTCGACATGGACCAGACGCCTTAGTCTCAAGCTTTGCCAGGGCTTTAGGACATTCCTCGTATCGAAATAACCCCAATACAGCCGCGTATGGCGTTCACCGCGCAGGAACGGGCCGAGCTTGGGTTGGGTCCAACTGGAAGTGCGCAGTGGCAAGTCATTGAGGTGAGCAAAAACCAGGGCACGCGCCCAAACGAAGAGCATGTTCCCTAGACCGGCGCGTGGCAGGTTAGCGTATACAAACGAGCGGGAGTTATTTGCAGACATCTACTGGTGTAGCCTACATGTCAGGTTTGCGAAACACCGGTCTTCTTGAACTCGAAGATGCCGCAACCATACCACAATCCTAGGTTGTTTGCGATTGCTTCGGGCGTCAAGGTGGTGTTTTCAATTAGGTCGCCCTTGTCATCCACATATGAAAACGAGCAGAGCTCAAACAGATCCGAAGTCATTGCTAATATGGTTTTGACTGCGAAGATACGTTGACTGTTGAAATCAATGCGTTGGGTTCCGATTGGTACGGACAAATAGAGAATACCTCCCGAGCAAAGCATGTGATGCATAGCACGGATACCGGAGCGATAGCCTACGATATCGATAGGATCGCCATAGCGACCCAATCCGAAGTGCTCGAGTGCATGAAGACAGGAAAGCGAATCGCAGTAGTCAGCATGCTCCGGCGTCACTTTCATCATATCCGCCTGAACAAAATGAATGTTTCGCACGTTGCTTTGTTGAGGGCGAATATCCACGACTTCCACCTCGCGGAAAACCGCGACGTGGGCCACGAAACCATCGACTCTTGAGCCAATATCCACGTGCTTGCGAGGATTACGTTCGTAGATCTTGCGCGCTACCAGCAAATCCTGATGAAAATAGTGACCGGAGGCTTGACCGCTCCCAACGCGGTCTTCGCCCAAGCAAGGCGAGACAAAGTGAAGATACCAGGGGTTATCAAGACGAGCATTCTGACTCCTGATCGTGAAGTAATGGCCTAAGATGGTAGGTAGTGAGCGAGCAGAATGGTACAACTTGAGAATATCGATACCAAACGCTGCCAACCAATGATGGAGAGCGCGCATGGCGGCAAACTTCGTTCTTGATTTGGGAAGTTCACTCATTGATTCTACCTAAGGTATGCGCGCAAACAAAACCAGGTTTGAGTGGGTTGAGTAAGCGAAATGGGGTTGGACAAGAGGATATTGGGTGAACAATTGCTCAAATCAGTCGATTTTGGCGAAGGTATTGATTGCCTCAGCTCGTGGCCCAATTGCCAGGTCTGTCATCTTCCACGCTCTGATAGGCAACGATTTCACCATAGTCTTTGATGTCAGCTACGGGGTTGCCTTGGAGGTCATATGTGGCATAGCCAAAGCCAGTCAGGAGGCTCAAGAGGGTTTTACTGCTGAAACCAAAGGCTGACCAGGCGAAAGGGTGTACTTCAATGAAGATCGCGCGTGGAGCTCGTGTGGCATCTGAGAGCAGATGCCTTCCACCTCGCAGTACGGCTTCTTCGTAGCCCTCCACGTCGATCTTGAGAATGTCAAGCCGGCTATTGGCAAAGACCTCATCCAATGTTATGGTATCGATTGAACGCACGCCATCTTCTGAAGATGAATGAAGGACATGCGATTCACTGCCTCGGCCATCTACGAATCCTACGGTCTTGTTTTCTTCAGCCACCACTGTAGAAACCACCATGACGTTGTCCTCTAAGTGGTTGAGGTGCACATTGCGTCGTAGCCAGCCAACCGACTCGAGGTCTGGCTCAAACGCGTAGACATACCCTTGTGGACCAACTCGTTTGGCGATAGCGAGCGTGTACAACCCAAGGCATGCTCCGACGTCCGCAACCACATCGCCGGGGTGAAGCGCCGCCATGATGTGGGACCATACTTCGGGTTCATAGGTCTCAGACATCGAATACAGCCCAGGGTCTATCAGGATCCGATCGGTGCCATTGATGTGTCTCACCAAGCCATCAGAAGCAACTCGCGCGAGAATCTTCATATAGTACGGGCGTACCCCATTCCAAAGTCCATCAGCTCGCCTCAAGGCGTCCGAGTGGCGAACAGAAAATGCTAATCTTTCGAATGATCGTATGGGATTCATCTTTTGCCTCAGCTATGCCACTCGGTGCATCCAGTAGCTATAGGAGTCGAAATTATCCTCATAGCTCGTCTTGCCGCGAAACAGCAGATCATATTCCTCACGCAGAGTTGACTCGGCGTACTTCTGTCCCCAGAGCGACTCAAAGGCAGAGTTATAACACAGGAACCCTTGTAACATGTACTGCTCGTTCCAGAATCTTCGACTGCGCATCCATTCACGCGGGTACTCGAAGGGCAAGAAGATGTCATGGATATGCACCACTACACCCGGTTTCAAACGAGGCAACACTTCAAGATACAGATAGTTGACATCACCTCCCGTGCGTACAACATGGCTGGTGTCAATTGACAGGATGTCGTCAGCATCGAGTTGGGTCAGGAAACTAACATCTATGTCCTGAACTTCTGTTGTCATCACCCTGGTGAGCCCGGGGAATCCCTGGAGTAAGACTGAAGAGGGATAGGGATCGATTGCGATTAGTTGCGTGGGAAAACCAAGTTCTGCGTTGATTAACGCTGCGTTAGCCAACACCCGGGTAGTGAATCCGGCGCCAACATCAATGATGCGCCGGGGATGATAGTGCCGCACAATGCAATGCATCGCTGTCGCCGAGATATATCCAAAGTAGCTATTGCGCCTGAAGTACTCATGAGGCCGGGCGGTCGCCTGCACAGGGAATTGACACTCCTCCACATAAGGGGCGAAGACTTCACTCATGAAACGGCTTTGGTTCTCACGATCCAGATGGATTCCCGCCATGTCCGAAGCATGAGTCCAGATACCAGGTTTTTGATCAAGCTCTCGAATATCCGGGATTGGGCTATAAAAATGGATTGGTGTGACATGGAGCCCAAATCGGCGGCACACTCGAAATATCAAGAAAGAGAGCCAATTTCGCAAGATGCTCATCACAGTGTTCCCAATTGTCTTGATTTCACGGTTCTGTTCTCAAGAACCTAAGGCGGTGCAAGAATTTGGTGTAAACCCCACGTGCCTGCCGGCGCACAGCGCATCTCTCCTCTTCGGCAAGAAACATCTGCCATAGGATCAAGATCACGATGAGCGCAAGCGCAGCCGCCATCGACAGCTGAACAAGCGAAGGGTCATGGGTCGAAATCCACCAAGCAGCGACAACAGCTGCCAATGTTAGCGCAGACAGCGGCAACAAGGGAAGTAATGGAACCCGAAAGAGACGGCGCAGCCAACCGAGCTGAACGCCGATGTACAAGCCGTATGATATGAGCAGCGCGACGGCGTACCCCAGGCCAAGATAGCGGGGTACAAGCAATAGCCCCAGCAACCAGAACATCAGAGCCCAGACCAGATTGTTGGCCGTAGAGAGCCATTGGTGGTTCGTCGCGGCTAGTGTACGGTCGCTCGTTTCATTGATCGCTGTAAGAAGTACCATCGTCACCATGATGAACGTTATCGTTGCAGCAGGCACGTACTCCGGTCCATAGAGCTCATGCAGTATAGTTGGCGTTGCACCGAGAAAGAGCACAATAAATGGCAAACCAGCGAGCCACATTATCCGAAGCGTTGTCAAGACGTTGGCGCCGAACCCTTCTCGTTCGTTGCGCGTCCAGTCAGTTGCAAGAACTGGCATGATCACAGATGCCATTGATGCAGGTATGAAGCTGGCCAGCCCAACGATCCGGCTCGATGTCGTTAGGAGTCCAACCTGCAGCGCCCCACCAGGCTGGGAAGCCAACAAAGTGGTCATGAATGTTCTTACGGGGTTGGCAATGATCTGTCCAATTAAGGTTGGTAGGGCAAATCCAAGCAATGACCTGCTGTTGGCGAAGAATCCATGCAGCGACAGTCGCGCATGTAACCGATGCATGCCGCCTAGCGCAAACATCAAGAGTAACACCGACTCGGTGCCCACTAAGAAGAAGCGGGCGCCAAATGCGCCAGCCAATCCGTGAGCCTGTACAAGCAGGAACGAAACGGGCAGGCTGAGCAGACCTGTTATCAGATTCACGTAGACAAACAGCCGAAACAGCTGGATGCCCTCAAGCAATGCTGCGCCGATTTCCCGTGTGGTCATCACTACTAACAAACCGAATAGGAGAAATGAATGCTCAAAGACGAACTGCCGTGCTGAATCCAAGAGACTCGATGTCTCCGCTGTTGTTGATACAAATGACAGATGAAGACCACCCATGAGCGTAATTCCTACCCCTGTGCTCAACAAGAAACCCAAAACAAGAGCTGTCCCCGCATATGCGCCAATCATGTCTGATTGCCCTGCCAATGCCGTTGCTGCATAGCGCGTCGTCGCCATGCCCAATCCGGCTAACGAAAACATACCTGCGAGTGCCAGCCAGCTTTCGATCAAACCCAGCTCCCCCACTCGCTCCAGTCCCAGCAAACGAATGACAACCAAGGTGCTGAGAAATGTACCAATACGAGCCAGCACGCCAGCGACGATTACAAAGCTTGATCCTTGAAGAATGCGTCTACTTACTGTCATGCTTCGGGATCAGCCCCCAATTGGAGCTTCGGTACTGATTGTGTTGGCTGGGTAAAACAGTATGACTTCTTTGGCGCATGCTCTCGTTGCATCGCCTGAGTAGAACCATACCGCGACATGCTCAACATGCGTATCTGGTTTCCAAAAACCTTGTATCATGAACGCGTTGCCGGGAGAATACGTACCGTGGATATTGCTGTGCGGGTCGGCCGTGCTCGGATCTTCGAACCAATATCTTCCAAAACCAAGATGCGTTTTGCCCGTGAAGTAAACCGATCCACTTTGAATGTAACCGGGCTCCTGCGACACAGCTCGCGCGGGGAGGCTCTGAAGGCCAAATGCCCAGTTCAGTTTGCCACCGTTCACACATAACCATCGTTCTGAGCTGGCGCCACTGTCGTATTCGACTCCTTCGAATTTATCGGAATACAAGGGGACATGCCACCCAAACGGCCGCACCCCATCGGGCGCGGCGTCCCAGGCGAAGGAGCCGTTGGGCGCCTGGTTCAGCACGGCGCGGCGCAGGCGAACCACCGGGTCGCCCTCAGCCATCCCTTGCTGCACGTACAGATCGACCCACATGAAGGGCCCGGTGGCGATGTCCTCGGGACGATAGTCGAAGCCGATCAGCCGGCGCCCGTCGTCCAGATCGTAGGTGAACGGCGTCTTCGGCTGCGGCGGGCTGGTCAACGTCTCCTGCTCCTCGCTGCGCCGGTCGGCCGTGTAGAAGTCCAGCCAGGCGGTCACCTGGGCGTTCTCCGGGTCCTGCTCCTGCCACTGACGCAGCGCGTCCAGGCGCATCTGCTCGAAACGCTCCCGCTGCGCCAGCGCCTCTTCGGGCGGCAACACCACCAGGCCGCGCCGGTAGGCGTCGAAGGCTTCCAGGGTGCGGCCCTGCTGCGCCAGACACTCCATCAGCTCCAGCCCCAGGTAAGGCCCCTGCACGTCGTAGCTCTGGTCGGCCCGGCGGTACCATGCTGCCGCCTCGTCGCTCTCGCCGCGGAACATCAGCTCCTGCGCGGCCAGGTAGAAGATCGTGCCCCAGAAGCGCTGATGGCGCGCGGTGGGCTGGCCAGGGTAGAGCTGGGCCGCATCCAGCCAGCGCAGCTCCAGCGCAGCCGCATAGGCGCTGGCCAGCCTGGCCTCGGCGGCGTCCTGGCTCCCCGCCGCCTGGCGGAACTCGGCCAGCGCGCCGGCGTAGTCGCCCCGGTCGACCAGGCCGCGGGCAATGAAGCCTGCGGCCGCCAGGCTGGCAGCTTCCGGGTCGTCGGCGGTCCCAGGGCGGCACAGGCTGCGCCAGCCGGCATCCCAGGCCTGCTCGTCGATGCTGCCGCTGGCGGTGGAGTTGGTC
>Ga0209200_1001131_pt1 | contig 28003 bp, 26 predicted proteins | sample AD_UKC033_MetaG_FD_184406 | JGI IMG/M metagenome (GOLD analysis project Ga0209200, IMG submission 184406) | Active sludge microbial communities of municipal wastewater-treating anaerobic digesters from USA - AD_UKC033_MetaG (SPAdes) (version 2) | ecosystem: Engineered > Bioreactor > Anaerobic >... | reverse complement strand
CTTTTTGACTTTGGTGCTTTGTATCTCCAGCCCACAGAATGTTTGTGTTGGATACGTTGACCAGCCATTGTTGTTTTTCCGCAAATGTTGCAAATCTTTGACATAACGGTGGTATTATATTCTAATCTTTGGCATATTGTCAAAGATTTAGAACTGATATAATAGAATCATGATAACAACAGAAACATTGTACTGGATACTATTCGCTATCCCCTCCATATTAATAGCTTCTACTGTGCATGAATATGCTCACGGATTAGCAGCTTACAAACTGGGAGATCCTACTGCAAAAGCATACGGAAGACTTACACTTAACCCTCTTAAACACATTGATCCCATAGGAGCACTCTCCATGGTTCTTTTTAGATTTGGATGGAGTAAGCCCGTACCAATAAATGAATATAATTTCGAGAAAAGAGAGCTTGGAACTGCAATAGTTTCTTTTGCTGGACCTCTTTCAAATCTCATTCTAGCAGCAATTTTTGGCTCTATTAATCTAATTTTCCACCCAGACCTTGGAAGTATTTTCGGGATATTTCTTTTTACCTTTACACTAATAAACATATCCTTAGCTATTTTTAATCTAATCCCTATCCCACCATTAGATGGGCATAAGATTGTAAGAGCATTTCTTCCAAAGAAAATAAGATACTACTGGGAAAAGATGGAAAAATTCTCATTTCTGTTCATTTTGCTCCTAATCATACCTTTCTCCCCTATAGGCAAATTTGTTCTAGGAGGGATTTCTAGTATCCTAGCACGATTATTAGCCCTTTTTGGGTTCCTCTAGCGACCCCATTACAGGCCCTTTTTTATTTGTTCCTAGCACATAAATATCGTAAAATGTATGTGCCCTAGTAGGAATAAAAGGATTCATAGCTCTATATTCAAGAGCTCGGGATTCCAACTATCGCTTAGCTCCGTGGAGTTAAGTTGAGGAAACCCAACTGTATTACTGAGCTCTATGACTCCATCTTACTGGGGCGTTTTTCCCTTGTATATTGACTATAATTCCCATATATATTAAACTTCTCTCAGTTGCCGAAGTAGCTCAGTTGGTCAGAGCAACTGTTTTGTAAACAGTAGGTCGAGAGTTCGAATCTCTCCTTCGGCTCCAGATATGCAGAGGTGGCGGAGCGGTCAAACGCATTGGACTGTAAATCCAACTCCTTCGGGATACACAGGTTCAAATCCTGTCCTCTGCATATGCCTAAATCTCCTCCTTGCTTTAATGCAAATAATGTTTAAAATGTATGTATATATAAATTAGATATATTTTTACATGTCTACATTATTCCCTATTATTTTTGCTATTCTCTCCATACTAGGTACTTTACTAGTTGTTGGAGGTGTTGTTTACGCAATAATATATTTCACTAAAAAGAAAAAGACCGAAAAATTCTCCCTTTCTGTAGATTTACTTCTAAAAATTTATCTTTATGTTATATCTATAGCAACATTAGCTATCGCTGTTATAGGAGGGACGATGCTTTTAAGGGCAGGCTCTTCCTACGCTTTTGGTATACCCTTTGCCTATGAGACATACAAACCAAACGAACTAATGGATATTGAGGTTAAAGAACCAAACGCCAATACTCCAGAATGTTACGAGGGAGAGAAAACACAGATTAATGGACAGACTGTTTGTTTTGACAATGACAAAATTAAGCAAGAATTAATAAATGGAGGGACTATTTTCTTCTCAATGGTAATTCTTTTCACCATACATATGATTGGGATTAAGATGATAGAAAAGAAGAATGTTACAGAGTGGTTAAGAAAAACTTATACCTTTTTATCTTTAATTTTGTATAGCTTGGTAGGTATAGTAACAATACCTATAGCAATATATCAACTATCTACTCACCTACTCTACAGAACCGAAGATATTACTAAATATGAAGCTCCAGCAACTGCCATTGCAATACTGATACTTGTATTACCACTTTGGATCTATTATTTATTAAAAACAACTAAGCTACGAAATAAGAATTAGATATTGTATAATTGCCCTGTTGCTGGATTAGCTCAGTTGGTTAGAGCACATTCATGGTAAGAATGAGGTCCTGAGTTCGACTCTCAGATCCAGCTCCATCTTTATTATTCAACTATTTGACCTTACCCATAATTTCCCATATAATACGCAGTATATTTCCCAATATAGACATTTTTAATTTTGATTTCCGAGGGATATGGCAAAAGTAAAAAGAGATATCATAGCTTTGAAATGTACAGTATGTAATTCAAAAAACTATACAGATTACAAAACTAAGAATATTAAGGAAAAAATTGAATTAAAAAAGTATTGCTCTAAGTGCCAGAAGCACACAAGCCATAAAGAAACTAAGGTTAAATAATAGCTCTTTTAATTAACTAGGGGCCCATAGTTTCAATTGGTTAAAACCGCGGTCTCCAAAACCGCTATTCCCTGTTCGAATCAGGGTGGGCCTGCCAAAATATATACAAAAATGAAAATATTAAAGAATATATTAACAGAACTAAAGAAAAGTAAGTGGCCAAAAGGCAAAGAATTGCTGGTTCTTTCAATATATGCTCTAGTATTATGTGGTATAATCACCGCTATTATATTAGGTCTAGACCTTGTCTTCTACAAGGCTAGAGAGTGGTTCCTTAATCTTTAATTAAGAAAATATGGCTAAAGAAGAAGTTAAAACAAAAGAGAATCCAAATGCAAAGTGGTATGTTCTAAATATTAGGACTGGATACGAGAATAGTATTCAAAAAGAACTTAAGCAGAGGATTGAAGCTACAGGTATGGAAGACAAGATTGTAGATATCCTAATCCCTGTACAGAAGAAAATCTTTGTTAAAAAAGGTAAGCAGGATGTAAAAGAGGAGAAGATATTCCCTGGATATGTCCTCATAAAAATGGAACTGGACAACAGGACATGGGATTTGGTCAAAAACACAGAGGGTGTAAGAGGATTTGTTAAAACAGATAGATACCCAAGACCTCTACCAGAGTCAGAAGTAAGAGCAATTACAAAATTCATGGAAGTAGAACAACCATCATTCCAGAATTCATTCAGCGTTGGAGAAGCAGTAAAGATTGTGGATGGTGCATTCGCAGATTTCATTGGAAGTGTTCAGGATGTAGATACTGAAAAGGGTAAGATAAAAGTCCTCATATCTTTCCTTGGAAGAGAAGCTCCTGTTGAATTAGACCTAACACAAGTAAGTAAACTTTAGTTAAATATATACATATGGCAAAAGAGATAAAAAAGATCATAAAGATAACTATACCTGCAGGTGGTGCAACAATGGCTCCTCCAATAGGACCAACATTGGCTCCTTACGGTATTAACGCGCAGGATTTCTGTGCTCAATTTAATGAGAAAACTAGAGAGAACAACGGTATTCTTACTCCAGTAATATTGACAATTTACGAGGATAGAACCTTTGGTTTTGAGCTTAAGACACCTCCTACATCAGAATTAATCAGAAGAGAACTAAAGCTTAAAGCTGGTTCTGCAAAACCAAATCTTGAGAAGGTTGGTAAGCTTTCTAAAGAACAGATTAAGAAGATTGCAGAGGTAAAAATGCCAGATTTAAATACTTCAAACCCAGAACAAGCAGCAAAAATAATTGCTGGTACTGCAAAACAGATGGGTGTAGAGGTACAACTTTAATTATATATATCATCGCTATGAAAAGAGGAAAGAAATATACAAAAAGTACAAAAGGTTTAGATAAGAGTATTGAATATACATTAACAGAAGGTGTAAAGAAAGCTAAGGCACTCTCCTATTCTTCTTTTACAGGGACATTAGAGATGCATGTAGATATTAAAATTCCAAAAGATAGAGATTCTAAATCCATCAAAGGTGCAGTTTCTCTTCCACATTCTTCTGTAAAAAAGGAAGTAAAGGTTGCAGTATTCTGTACTCCAGACAAAGATGTTCTAGCTTCAAAGGCTGGTGCAGATATTGTTGGCTTAGATAACTTAATTAAAGATATTAAAGCAGGTAAGATTGCGTTTGATGTAGCAATTGCTACTCCAGATGTAATGCCCAAGATTGCAATTTTAGGTAAAGAGCTTGGTCCTAAGGGATTAATGCCAAATCCTAAGAATGGAACAGTTACAAATGACTTAGAAGGAGCAATTGGTGAATACAAAAAAGGGAAACAGACATTCGCATGTGACGATTCAGGAGTTATACATCTTAATGTTGGTAAGCTAGATTTAGAAGATGAGAAATTAATTGAGAATATCCACACAGTAGTATTAGCTTTAGAGGAGATATTTGGTAAATCATATGAACAGATTGTAGATAGGATGCATATTGCTCCGACAATGGGTGCAAGTGTTAAGATAGCCTACAGCAAAACAGAGTAATTCTCTTTTGTCATTACCACATCCTTTACAATTTCTATCCTATAGGATAGAATATATATGTCTTTGGCTCATTATGAAAATTAAAGAGGAGTAAAGTATGGCAAACGAAGGTTCTGTAATAGAATTCGAAGGCTGTAAATACATTATTTGTAAAGACTATGGAGATATGGCTCTTATATCTTCATTGGCTCTCAAGCAGCATTTCCTTTTGTTCCTATGCCCTGTTGTGCACATATTACCTTGCACGGGTAAGAACTTTTCTAGGTACGTAAAACTAGAGAAAGGAGAGCTCATCTTCAATGGAGTTCATTTTCCAGTAAACAGGTATGATATGCCTTCCTGTAATGTAAAGAATTTGGAAAGCAATCTCCATGGAAAAATTATAACGTTCTCTATTGTTGAGAGGACAAAAGAGCTTATGTTAGTGAAAGCGTAGCAATACATCGCAACAAACCAAAGACAGAGAGCGAGCTAATAGTAGCTTGATAGGCGACTTAAGGGCCAATCAGGCTTTTATTTCTATAAATCATCTATTAGCTCCTCTCAGCACCATCCAATATTACATATTTACAAACTATCTCCCATAGTATAGAATATCTAGGCAACAAACATATTTTGTTGTTCTTTCAAAAAAGGAGAATGGTATGACAACAGCAAGTGTATTAGCACCTTGCAAGACCTGTGATTTAAAGGTCTGTTCTGGACCAGAGGATTGCCCTTACGTAATTAAAGAAGAGATTCCTTTTCCATCAATTAAACCAGCGGTCCACAATCAGAAATATGCATTGAAAATACCAAACGATATATCTCCTATCCTCAAGAAGAACGCTATTGCATTTCCTCAGGACGGGAAGATATCCATCTTCTGGGACAAAAAGATAAAGAAGGTCTCTATCGTTATCTTGGATAACACCAAGAAAAAGGATAATCGTCAAACAGTTTTCCATGTCTCTGGAAATGAAAATCTCAAAAAGAGAACCCTTCATTTCCGTGGAAATGTCCTGATTAAGATACAAAGTTAGTTTGTTAAACAGAGAGAGAAGAGTGCTTCAAAGCATTTTTCAAAAATACTCTTCTCTCTCCTGCAATTCCCTTGACCATCCCCTATCCTACTGATATAATCCACCTAGTATTTAACCAGAGAAACAAGGTGTAAAAATAAATCCTTGCGAGGTTAAAGATATACATTCAATTAAAAAATATATACCTATGTCTAAATCTCGTTCACAGAAGACAGAGCTATTAGAGAGATACAAAGAAATACTAAAGAGCAAAGAAGGATATTTCTTAATCAACTCTGACAAAGCAGATACACTTACTACAACAGGATTAAAAATCCAGTTGAAAAGTACAGGTGCTAACCTTGCTGTAGTTAAAAACAGTATCTTTAAGGTAGCCCTACAAGAAACAGAACAGCCATTAAGCACACAAGAGTTTGATGGACCAACAGCAATTGTTTACTTTGATGAAGATCCTACAGCTCCTGCAAAATTAATCAAAGAAGCACAGAAAAAGACACAGCTCTTTGATGCAAGAGGTGGAGTATATGAGGGGGAGTTCTTAACAGCAGAAAAGGTTATGCAGTTAGCAGAGATACCTTCAAGAGAAATATTACTTGGAAAATTACTTGGAACTATGTCGGCACCAGTATCTGGATTTATGAATGCGCTAGCAGGGAATGTAAGAGGATTAACTATGGTTCTAAAGGGCATCTCCGAAAAAGGTGCTTAACCGAACATTATTTTGTATTTAATTTAAACATATATAACCATGGCAGACGAAAATACAAAGCTTCCAGAGCTATCCGAGAACTCTAAGAAAGTGCTAGAGATAGTAGAGAAGATGAGTGTATTAGAACTTGCAGACCTTGTTAAGGTCATGGAGGACAAATTTGGAGTAAGCTCAGCAGCTCCTGTTGCAGTAGCAGCAGCCCCAGCTGAACCAGAAGAACCAGAAGAAGAGAAAACAATCTTCAATATCGTCCTTAAAGAAGCAGGTGCTAACAAGATTGGAGTTATCAAGATAGTAAGAGAGATAACTGAGCTTGGACTAAAAGAAGCTAAAGATCTTGTAGATGCAGCTCCTCAAACAGTAAAAGAGGGCGTTAAGAAAGAGGATGCAGAAGCATACAAGGCTAAATTCGAAGAGGTAGGTGCTACAGTAGAATTAGCATAATTATATATTTAAGAATATATATTAGAAGAGCCACGAAAGTGGCTCTTTTTTATTGGCAAATATTACAATTTCCTTAACTTTGAAAAAATGCCTTTTTCAATTTCTTTATTACCACATATGGAATCGAAAATGGAATTCTCCATATCAACAGTCATGCCCGATCCATCTTCTGGATAACCTTGATAGCCATAGCCATCACTCCAGAAACTTATTCCACCACTTTCAACGATAGAATCGCAACAAGAATTATCTTCTTCCTCACATCTTCCACCTAAGCCCTCAACTCCTTGTGTGAATGATATTTTGTATCCATCAACTACTACAGTTACTAATAAATTCGCATAATTGACCTCTTTTCCATATGGATCTGTAATTCCCGAAAAAAGTGTATACTTAGCCGTTCCATCTAAATATGAGTTATCAAAGTAATAAAAGTTAGGGATATTATCCATATCATTTCCATATTTTTCTTTGAATAACTCAATGAAATCTTTCATTAAGATACCATCTACATCAAATTCTCTAATCTCTCCGAGGTTTTCATCTTCTCCATCTGATGATTCAAGAGTGGGTTCCATCTCATCAATTTGCACTAACAAATCATGAACCAAATCTCTATACTCTTCTTTCTCAATAGTTTGGTTTACCGTTCCTAATGCTCGATACTTGGTAAAGAAGTAATAAAGTCCCCCGAGACTTGCCAGCAATGATACTACCAGAAATGTGAAGAGAACTATTAAAAGGGGCTTTTTCTCTGTCATTTAATAAATTTGATGAATTTAATACAAATTAAGAATACATTAACTCCCATCGACAAAGCAATATCCAAAGAAGTATAATTATACTGAATCTGCCAATATATTAATTTATCAATATATCTAATGGACTACACACCTTTCACTAAATGGGTATTGGACAATGGACTTTCAGAAAGAACATTGGAATTGTTAGTTGGAATAGCCATTGTAGCTACAATTGTAAGCTTAGCAAGATACCTTTTTGGATCTAAATCCTTTGGAATATATGCACCAGTAATACTGGCTGTAGCATTTACATATACTGGATTGCGATATGGATTAGTAATAACTGCTGTTGTTATAACATCATCCCTACTCTCTTACCTCATACTAAGTAAAATTAGGATGCACTACATTTCAAGGATGGCAATAAATTACTGCCTAATAATAATGTCCTTAATCATTTTCTTTATAATCGTACATAAATACAATCTTGGATTACCAAATATGTCCTTAATACAACCATTAGCAATTATCTCCATTATTGGACTGTCAGATTTCTTTGCCAAACAGCAAATTAAAAAAGGTTTTAAAACCTCCATACTAGTACTTGGAAGTACGCTAGTAATAGCTTCCATCGGTTGGTTTATCATAACTCGAGAAGCTATATCCACCTTCATGATTAACAATCTCTGGTTAATCCCAGCCTTAATTGTCATAAATATATTAATCGGACAATTCTCTGGCCTTAGATTTAAAGACATTGTGAGATTTAGAACCATTATCCAAGACGAAGAAAATGTTAAGAAGTAAAAAAATAAAAGAGATATTGGGATTAAACAGACGAAATCAAGAATATATTCGTCCATTAAACTCCCCATCCTCTAAAAAAATTGCCGATAACAAAATCCTTACTAAGAAAGTACTCTCAAAGGAAGGAATAAACACACCTGAGGTATATAAACTAATTAGAACTAAAAAACAGCTCCAATTCTTAGACTTTGAATCTTTACCAAACAGTTTCGTTATAAAACCAAACCAAGGAACTGGTGGTAATGGTATAGTTGTGCTCTATGGTAAAAAGAAAGGTCAGACAGCTTGGATAAGACCAAGTGGGGAGATAATGAGCACAAAGGACATTACAATGCACATAGAGAATATCCTTGAAGGAAGATACTCCATGGGTTCAAGAAAAGATATCGCGATTATAGAGGAGAGAGTTAAAACAGATCCATTTCTTAAGCAGTACTCTTACAAAGGTGTTCCAGATATTAGAATAATTGGCTACAACCAAGTCCCCATAATGGCGATGATGAGACTTCCAACGAAAAAATCTAACGGTACAGCAAATTTACACTCCGGAGCAATATGTACAGGTATAGATATTAGCTCTGGCATAACCACCTACTCTATGCATATGCAGGATAAAAGTTTGATAAGCGACTCATACGAAATGATAGATTCAACATTAGATCTTAAAGAAAACAAAAAACTTGCAGGTATCCAAATCCCTTATTGGGAGCAAATACTTGAGATAGCTGTTAAGTGTCAAAAAGCTAGCAAATTAGGATATATCGGAGTAGACATAGCCCTAGATGCAGAAAAAGGACCAATTGTTTTTGAATTAAATGCTAGACCAGGTCTTGGTATACAAGTAGCAAACCAAGCAGGACTAAGATGGAGGCTTGAGAAAGTAAAAGATATTGAAATTAAAAGTATGAAGCACGGTATAAGAGTAGCTAAAAATCTCTTCGGTGGAGAGGTTGAGGAGAGTATAGAGGCTATTAGTGGAAGGAAGGTAGTAAATATCAACGAAAAAATCTTTCTCTACTATAAGACACCTGTATCTAAGAAGAAAAATGATCCTCAGAATCGTGAAGCCATAAGAGTATTCGTAGATACAGGCTTAATAACCTCCCGTATAAACAAAACCCTCGCTTCTAGGATAGGCTTTTTTGAAGCAATTAAGTACTTCTACTCTCTTCCCATTCCAGACAAATTTGAAAGCTTCAAAGATGCTCAAGAGTACATAGATTCTAACCAAACAACCATTATAGGTCACCCGGACATTCTTAGAGTCGCTAAAATTGTAGAAGAGGGTACCATAAAGATAAGACCAGTAATATGTGTGCACACCAAAATAGCTAGCGAAGAGAAAGAAATAGAGATGGTAGTAACAGAAGATACCACATATAATGTAGTAATAGGAAGAAACGAACTTAAAGGATACTTAATAGATACATCTAAGACATTTACATAGTATGAAAAAATACGAAGAGTATTTAAAAGAAGCAGGAAATGTACATTTGGCTTACTATCTAGAAGCTGCAGATGAGCTCGGTATAGAATATGAGATTGTTGTGCGTAGCCTACTTGCTAGATTTACATACCAGGGAAAACATTGGTTCATAATCAACACCGTTACTCCACTAACTCCCTCCCCAGGAACCACCATAGCAAAAAGAAAATACCTGACAAACCTTGTACTTAGTAGAGCAGATATAGACGTACCTAGACAACAAGCTCTTGGCAGTGCTATAGACGCCATCAAATTCTTTAATAAATACAAAAATATCGTCATTAAACCATCACAACAGCTAGGAGGCATTGGTATCACCATGCTTCCAGAAACAGAAGAGCAGGTAATTGAAGCATATGAGAGTGCATTCCAAAAAAGCAATGCCAAAGGAGCAGTAAAAGTGCTAGGCGAAGAATTCATAAAAGGAGAAAATTACAGATTCCTAGTAGTTGGTGATCAAGTCGTAGGAATAGTATGGAGAAAAGCCCCTACAGTTATTGGAAATAGCAAGAATACTATAAGGGAACTAATTGATATTAAAAACAAAGAACGCCGAATGCTTGTTCTTAAACCTATTCCTATAGACACAGAGGTAGAAATAAGACTACGAAACCAAGAACTTACCCTTGATTCCATCCCAGAGGAAGGAAGAGAGGTTGTTCTTAGATATAACTGCAACCTAACCACTGGTGGAACTACAGAAGAATGTTCTTCAATTGTCGACCCATACTACAAACAACTTGCAATCTCAGCAGTGAAAGAACTTGGTCTTGAATTTGGTGGCGTAGATATCATTGCACAGGATATTACAAAACAAGATAAGTGTGGCATTAACGAAATAAACTACAACCCAGGTCTTAGATTACATTACAAGGTAAATAAAGGCCAAATTGTGAGAGTAGCAATCCCCATAATGGAATACATTAGAGATAAATATATAAATTCAGTCAAATAAATATGGTAAAAGTATTACAAGGATTAAATCTAGAAAACAAAACCTCTGTAATAGAGATTAATGCAATTAAAACAGACAACCTTGAGAAACTTCTCCAATTAATACACTCTTTCCACCCCATATTTCTGGAAGAATATAAATACGAAGAAAATACACTTAAGATCTACTCTAACTTACCATTTCTCTGGGAAGAATTAGGCAAAGTACTAGAACAGGATTTACCATACAACAAAACATTAGAACAATGCCTAGAAATTATTAAACTCCGAGTCTCCTCTATGTCCACCATACCCCTACTCTTTGCAGCACACAAGCTTGGCTACGAAACAACTCCAACGATGACAAAGAATGAATCATTAACATACACACCCTCTTTTAACCGACACTACACAGTAGGATGTGGAAAAGGTTCTGAGATTATCTACTCCATATCCTCTTCAAAAGATTCTAAGATTGCAAAAGAAATTCAAAGAGATAAATGGTCAAGTAATCTTCTCATTGAAAAATTAGGACTACCCCTTCCAGCTTGGGAAATCATAGATTCATTTACCGAGATAGAAGAAATCTGGAAACGCTTTGACAAACCAGTAGTTATTAAACCAACTGGTCTAACTGGAGGAAGTGGTGTTTGCATAGGAATTAAAACGATTGAAGAAGCAAAAGAAGCATATAAATATGCCAAACAAGTGATAGATACCAAAATCAGAAAAGATTGGCAAACCAAGGTAATGATACAAGAACAGGTAAGCGGGGAAGATTACAGGCTTTTAGTTATAGATGGCCATTTAGAAGTAGTCACAAAGAGAATCCCTGCATTTGTAATTGGAAATGGTAAAGACACAATAACAAAGCTCATAGAAGATACTAACAAAGATCCAAGAAGAGATACAACAAGTCCAGCACACACATTAAAACCAATTGAAATTGACCAACCACTAAGAGCATATCTTAAAGAACAAAATCTTGAACTAGATTCTATCCCTGACAAAGATCAAAAAATCCCTGTTAGAAAAGTTGCAAGCATGAGTCAAGGAGGTATAACCGAAGATTTCACAGACAAAGTTGGTCCAGAGATTAAAAGCATTGTAGAAAGCATCGCCTCTTCTATCCATGCCTTTGCATTAGGTGTAGATGTAATGTGCAAAGATATTTCAAAACCTCTTACTAAAGATAATGGGGCTATCTTGGAAATTAACACTATGCCGGAAGCATATCTTAATCTCTTCCCAGTAATTGGCCCAGATCGAGGATATGTTGCAGATACATATATTAAAAAGCTCCTCACAAACAACAAAACAAAGAAAATTGTAGTCATAGGTCATTCTTCCTACGATATCCCCACTACATTAAAACAGAAAACACTTCTTTCTTCCTACCTTCGAGACGAAGATACAGTAGGAGAATACAAAGATGGTGAAATAAGAATAAACTCCTTAGTATTAAACAAAGGTTTAACAAAAAGACAGGGTATAGAAGCACTTAAACTCAACGCATCTTTAGATGCAATCATAATTCACCACAGAAATTGGGAAGAAGTGATAAAAGATGGTCTGGGTTTAAATAAAATAGACCTGCTAATGGTAGAATCTTCTCTAAAGGAGAATTCGGAATATATGAAGATAATAAAAAAATACAAACGAAAAGGATTAATATCTAAAATAAAAATATTCCAATAATGAAATATCTAGTCATAGATAAAAGACCAAGGATTAAAAAGATGGAAATACCTTCAGCTTCTTCCAGAATATTGGAGGAGTTAAAAAAGAAAGATATACCAGCAGATTTTGTTTACAATGATGAAATAGAGATCCTTTTCATGGATGGTTCCACACAAATCAAGGCTAAGGGAATAGATGTAAAGGAGTACACACACATTATTTTTAGAGGCCATGCACTTCATAACGATAAGCAGTATGCACTCAAAAGATACATCATAGACTACATTGAGCAACATAACAGTGACAACCCAGAAAAAAAAGTGCTCATACAAAATTCCAAAGCAATTAAGAAGTTGCCATATTACAATAAGATAGCCATTTCTTTGCTATGTTCACAATATAACCTCCCCTATTTTCAGACATATTACAGAACAGATGGTAAATATCTAGAACCAAGAGATATGTTAAAAGAGTATCCTCTAATCATCAAGGAGTATGCTGGTATTAATAGAATTGAGATAATAGACGGGGAAGAGAAAATTAAAAAGAATGTTTTCAAATTAGAAAAAGATGAAGATTTTGAACAGGATGGATTGAAAGATCAGGATTTAAGTAATTTCTTTTTACAGGAATTCTCTAATACTGCAGAGGATTACAGAATATTTGTTAAATTAGGAAAGGTTATTGGTGGATGGAAAAGAACAGCATCAAAAGGATTTATGACAGTAAATAAAGGAATATACGAGGCATATAATCAACCAAATGAACAGATGAGAGAGATAGCAGAGAAGATGGCAAATATACTAGAGGCTGATTTTATGGCTGTAGATTTTATGTATATGAATGGTAAGCCTTGTATACAGGAAATAAGCTTACATCCAGGGTTTAAAGCCTACGAGACAAAGATAAAGGGAGAGCATATTAATATAGCTGAAGCTATAATTGATGCATTCTCAGATTAAATTCCAGCCTTTCTAAATATATCTATCCAGTCATTCTTACTTGGAATCTTACTTGCTTTAGGTATTAACCCATCCTCTACCCATTCACATTGTTTAAAACTAATTTTTCCAGAATATAATTTCTGATACAAAGTTGGATCCTCTTCTAATTTCTTCATAACTTTTCTAAATCCTCTGAAATAAACAACATCCTTTGCATAGATACCAGGATATGAAGTATCTGACAAACCCCTCTTCACCCTATATGCGATATCAAAAGCCCCTAGTTTAGAGAAATTACCTAAAAGAACATTGTAAAGCTGCCTAAATGACAACTCCTCTCCTACATATATAGCCCATGTTAGACCAGCTTTATTCCTTAGTGATTTCTCTGGTAAAAGTCCCATATTATTCTCATTCCATGAAGCCAAACCCTCCTCTACATCCAAATAACTAGCAAGATTTGGTTTACTTATAGCCTCAAACCCACTCTTAAGACCGTAATACGAACGAAGAGCATGTGTACCTACCTCATGTATTAAAGTTTTCCTAAGTTGGAACTTACTCTTACTAATATTCCCATCTACAAGCACTTCCTTTCTCTTGACCCCTACCTTCACTCCATTTTTGGCAATATTAAGAGACTTGTTTACAGACCAATCCTCCAAACCCAATTCTCTAAATACAACATCAAAGACAGAAACTATACTGTCATACCCTAACATTTCTGGATCTCTCTCTTTATTCTCTTTTGCCAAATTATATCTTCCATACCTACCTCGCAATACCCTCGCTGAATTTCTAAAAAGTTTGGCAGAAGGTTTACCATATCTAGCAATAGAGATATCTGTTACTGCCTCATTATTTCCTACTGCATGCATAAGGTCACTTGCTTCTCTCTTGGAATCTATGAGGTCTATGTAAAAATTGGAAATCCTAGGATCTACATCCGAAATCTCCTTTACTGATGCAAGATCTTTGAAAATCTCCTCGTTTTTATTTTTGACTACTCTGTATTGAAATTGCGGTTCATATGTATCCGAATCGAAGAACTTTTTCTTCTCTGAATTCAAGTTGGTAGGAGTAAATACTAAAGCAATGGGAATTTTTAACTCTCCCAAAAGCCTTGTAACTTCTTCTACCTTCATAGTTTTCTTGGCTTTTCTAAAAAACATGTTCATAGTTAATATTTACATAAATGGAAATAAAAAGGAACTATCTTCTAAACTCTCGGTTAAAGCTGAATTTTCTGTCACCTGCTGCAAGAAGTTCGAGTGCTATACCAGTACCTTTGGCTACACAAAAAGCTGGATCATCTGCTACATGAGATGGAACACCTGTAGCTTTAGTGAAAAGTCTATCTAAATTTCGCAACATTGCTGTACCACCACTCATTACCATACCTCTATCTATGATGTCTGCAGAAAGCTCTGGAGGAGTTTTCTCTAGAACAGATTGAATACTCTTTATGATGCTTCGCAGAGGTCTCTCTACCGCTTTGGCTATATCATTTGAGTCTATGACTATGGATTTTGGCATACCTGCACCTACATCTCTTCCTCTTACTTCCATCTCCTTTGGATCTTTTACTTCAAGAGCGGAACCAATCTTAATTTTTACTCTTTCAGCTGTCTGTTCTCCAATTAACAAACCTTTTTTCTTTCTCATATACATTATGATTGCCTCATTTATGGCATCTCCTGCTACTCTCAGAGATTCATACTCTACAATTCCATCTAAAGACATTACTGCTACTTCTGTTGTTCCACCCCCCATATTTATGATCATGTTGCCAGAAGATGTATGGATTGGAAGCTCTGCTCCAAGTGCAGCAAGTAGTGGCTCTGGCATAAGGGTTATTTCTTTAGCTCCGACAGCATTTGCAGCCTTAAGTACTGCTCTTTCCTCCACAGAGGTAATTCCAGCTGGTACACTTATTACTACATCTGGTTTAAAGAATCTAGATTTACCGAGTGCTTTGTCAAAGAAAAATCTAAGTAATGCTTCAGTTACTCTGGAATCTGCTATAACTCCATTTCGAAGTGGTCTTTTTGCAACTATATTCTCAGGAGTTTTTCCAATCATTTCTTTTGCTTCGTTACCAACAGCTACCACTGTAAATTTATTTACATCTATGGCTACAACAGTTGGTTCAACAAAAACTATTCCCTCTCCTTGGACAAAAACTACTGAATTTGCTGTACCTAAATCTATACCTAATTTCTTTCCAAACATAACAAAATTTCACTATAAGTTATCTATTATCAAATCCCAATTCCATTGCCTCTTTCATTTGCTCAACAATATCTTTTGCTATTACCTGAACTTTTTTACTACCATCCAAAGCTTTAGCCAAAAGCTCATCCTTCATTCCCTCAGCTTCAACCCTTCTCTCTCTAATTGGTTTGAGATATTCATTCATAACTTCAAACAATCTCTCCTTAACCTCTACATCCTTTATTTCTCCCTTTCTGTACAAATCCTTCATTTCTTCTACCTCTTCTTTGTTGCTGTTAAAAAGATCATGGTACATGAATGCAACATTCCCCTCTATTTTACCCGGATCTGTTGCATGAACCCTTGCAGGATCTGTATATACCTGAAAAACCTTCTTTCGTAATTCCTCTTCACTATCACTTAGAAATATACAATTATTTAAACTTTTTCCCATTTTTGAATTGCCGTCTATTCCCGGGACATTTACCTCTGTTCCAAACAATGCCTCTGGCTCATGAAGAAGTTTAACGCCATATGTGTTATTAAATTTTCTAGCCAAAACCCTACTATCCTCTATTATTGGGGCCTGGTCCTTACCAACTGGAACAAGATCTGCATTAACACAGAAGATATCTGCTGCTTGGTGAACTGGATATATAAAAAAACCCAAAGGAGTAGAATTCTCTAAACCCTTCTGGGCAATCTCAGTTTTTATTGTTGGATTATGTTGTACCTGTTGAACAGTAGCAAAATTAGATATGTACATAAATATCTCATGGATAGCTGGTACTTCACTTTGTATAAATACTGTAGCCTTATTAAAATCTATGCCCGCAGCATAATAATCACAAAGTAATTCCTGAATATTCTCTTTGACCTTCTTTGGATTGTCAAAATTATCTGTAAGAGCCTGCACATTTGCAACAATTACATACTCGTCATATTCATCCTGTAATCTCACCCTGTTTCGTAAAGACCCCATTAAATGACCAATGTGTAATTTACCTGTTGGTCTATCCCCTGTTAAAATTCTTTTCTTGTCATTCATAATCTTAATTCTAACAAAATTATCTTGTATTATGCTATACTTTTCGAAATGTCAAAAGAACATATAATATTAAAAAATAAAATACTCCCTGCTCTGCTTCCCATTCTTACCTCCATCATTATATTACTAGGAGCTACAATAATCTATCTTTATTCAAGCGGATATAGAATAGATATTCTCAAAAAAGAAATTAACATAACGGGAGTCATAACTGTACAAAGCGATCCCTCTGCCACGGACATGTTTGTTAATGGTGAGAAGATCGGTAGAGCACCAAGAAGTCATGTACTAAAGGTTGGAGAATATGATATTTCACTCAAGAAAGAAGGCTATCAAGATTGGAATAAGAAAGTAAAAGTGCTGGAAGGAAAATCTACACCGATATTCCCATATTTGGTTTATGACAAAATAATAAGCAAAGAGAAATGGAAATCTGAAGGATTGATTGAAAAGCTATGGACAAGTGACACTAGAAATGACCTACTATTTTTGCAGAAGGATTCTAACACCTCTTTCTCCCTATGGAAGTATGCTATTAATCCTCTACTTTGGGATTTTTCTACGAATCCATCTAAGATATTAACTCTAGATACTAACAAAATCTCCCTCTCTATCTCTCCAGATGGACAACAAGCACTCTTGGTAATGACAGATCCAAAGTCTCCTCTTTACTATTTACTTAATACACAACAACCAAACACTCTACAAGGCTCAAACCAACTTCCCTTTGGTAACTACTCCAAATATACAATGTCCTGGAGTAAAGATGGCAAGTATATACTTCTGGACTCTTCCAAAGAACTCCTGTCATACAATCTTTCTAACCAGACATTTACAACAATCCTAAAGAAAGATGCTGAAACAAAATATGTTTGGGATACGGATACACAAGGTTTCTTCTACTTAATAATAGAAATTCAAAATGATGAATTAGAAGATATCTACACCTACACTCTTACACAGAAGTCCCTCGCAGGAAACAACAACAAGACAATAATTGACAGAATATACTTCCAGCAAACAGATGAATATATCAAAGAATACAGAAAGTCTGCAACCACACTACAGGAGTTCTCCAATTCTCCCGAAAGCATACAAACAGCTGGAGAAGTGATAGATTTAGATGTAAATGTAAACGGAAAAGGCATGTATATATCAACCTCACTAGCATCTTACTGGTACTTCATGGATACATCAAAATTTATGACTATTTCACCATATCCAACAGAGATAATCTCCTACTCTCCAGATATTTACAAACTAGGAGTTAAAGACACTACGGGATACAAGATATTTACATTCTATAAAGAGGAAGGAGACCATACAATAGATCTTGGTGCTAAATCATTAAATAACATTAATACAAACTTCTTCTGGCTATCTAACTCCTCTTACATTTATCTTAAAGAAAACAATTCTATATACATCGCAGATATAGACGGTGAGAATAAATATCAACTTCTAGAATCTGAGAATGTACTCGAATACATCGTTAATAACTCAAGAGAAATACTTGTTACATTTGAGAAAGATAGTACAGGAAAATTAGTAATCATTGAAAACAAATTCCACTAAAGTACGCATCCGGCCGGAATCGAACCGACAACCTACGCGTTAGGAGTGCGTTGCTCTGTCCTTTTGAGCTACGGATGCATGTATAAATATACCACATTTACAAAAGTAATTTAATCAGCTATAGGATAATAGATATTATCATTTAATGATATAATAAAGGTTGCGATGAAACAGGAATATATAAAAATAAAAGGAGCAAGAGAGAACAACCTTAAGAATATATCAGTAGATATACCTAAAAACAAGCTAGTCGTATTTACCGGTGTATCTGGAAGTGGTAAGTCTACTCTTGCATTCGACACCCTCTACGCAGAGGGCCAAAGAAGATATGTCGAATCTCTCTCTTCCTATGCTAGGCAGTTTCTAGGAGTAATGAAGAAGCCAGATGTAGATTCAATCACAGGTCTTTCTCCAGCAATATCCATAGACCAAAAAACAACAGGTACAAACCCTCGCTCTACAGTCGGAACCATCACAGAGATATATAATCACCTCCGATTACTCTATGGACATATAGGACAACCCCACTGTCCAAAGTGTGGTTCTCCAATTCAATCACAAACCATTCAACAAATAACAAATAAAGTGATCAAGCAGATTTCCAACACCTCAGAGGTTACACAGATTGTTTCACCCATCATTAAAAACAGAAAAGGTGAATTTACTGCTCTTTTGAACAAACTCCTCTCAAAAGGATTCTTAAGAGTCATTATCGATGGAAATACATATCTTCTTGACGACATAGAAGACATAAAACTAGAAGAGAACAATAAACACACAATAGATTTGGTAATAGATAGGATAGATTCAACAAAGTTAGATAAGAAAAGACTCACAGATGCCATAGAGTTAGCAATTACACAGTCTAATGGTGAAGTAAAGGTATTATTAAAAGACAAAGAACTCTTTTTCTCAGAGAACAATACATGTCCGAAATGCGAAATATCCTACCCAAAGATTACCCCAGCATCCTTCTCATTCAATGCACCAGAGGGTGCATGCCCAAAGTGTGCAGGATTGGGTGTTTTGAAAGAAATAGATATCAATTTGATATACAATCCTATCTTGACAATACTAGAGGGTGGCATTTTTCCATGGAGTAACAGAACTAGCAAAGACTCATGGACATTGCGAATATTAAGGGAAATCGCCAAAGAACACGGCTTTAACCTCACTACACCAATTGGTAGATACCCAAAAGAGATTTTTGACTTAATTTTCTATGGGAATGGAACAAAAGATGCATACACAATCGAATACACAAATAGATTCGGTAGAACTAGACTCTATGAAGCTAAATACGAGGGTGTCATCCCAGAATTAGAGAGGAGATACAGAGAAACATCCTCAGATTATGCTCGTTTTGAAACAGAGAAGTACATGAGAGAGAATATATGCCCAGTATGCGAGGGAAAACGACTTAAACCCTACTCCTTGGCAGTAACTATCGGGGGGAAAAATATAGATGAGATTACTAATATGCCTACAAAAGATGTCCTAACATTCTTTAAGACCCTAGAACTAAAAGGAAGCAAGAAAGATATTGCAGAACCAATAATCAAAGAGATAAATCAAAGATTAAATTTTCTAGAAAATGTAGGCTTAAACTACCTTTCATTATCTAGAAAAGCTAATACACTCTCAGGAGGAGAATCTCAAAGAATTAGGTTAGCTTCTCAAATAGGAACTGGATTATCAGGAGTCCTCTATGTCCTAGATGAGCCTTCAATTGGTCTGCATCAAAGAGATATTTCAAAACTCATCACCTCTCTTAAAGATCTGAGAGATGGAGGCAATAGCATAATTGTAGTTGAACATGACGAAGAGATGACAAAAAGTGCTGACTGGATTCTAGATATCGGTCCATTTGCAGGCAAGCACGGTGGGGATATCGTTGCCAAAGGCACTTTAGACGATATTAAGCACAGTGACTCGTCGACTGCGAAGTATCTCAACAAAACCCTCTCTGTCGGGCAAGACGCTCCTCTTCTTCAAGTTGGTGCCCGTGGAAACGAGATTTCTTTAAGAGGTATAAAAACTCACAACTTAAAGGACCTCGATCTAACTATCCCCTTAAACCAACTAATCTGTATAACAGGCGTTTCTGGCAGTGGTAAGTCCTCATTGATAGCAGACACCCTTTATCCAGTATTAGCAAACAGAATATCACACTCTAAGCTTCAAGAGGGAAAATATGACTCAATTGAGGGTTTGGAACATATAAATCAGATAATAAACATAGATCAATCACCCATTGGAAGAACTCCTCGCTCAAATCCGGCTACATACACAGGCGTATTTACAAAAATCAGAGAAATATTCGCTCAAACTAACGAAGCACAGGCCCGAGGGTACAAAGCTGGGAGATTTAGCTTTAACGCCAAAGGTGGAAGATGCGAAAAATGTCGTGGTGACGGCGTTTTGAAGATAGAGATGCAATTCTTACCAGACATGTATATTACCTGCGATGAGTGTAATGGTAGTAGATACAATGATGAAGCACTTCAAATAGATTTTAAAGGCAAGAATATATCCGATATTTTAAAGATGACCGTTGAAGAAGGGTTAGAATTTTTCAAAAACATTCCATCTATACATCGGAAGCTTTCTGTTCTCAATGAGGTCGGCCTCGGATACATAGAACTCGGACAATCCGCCCTTACCCTTTCCGGCGGAGAATCACAGCGAGTTAAGCTTTCCAAAGAACTTTCTAAGATGTCTCGAGGGCATACTTTATACATCCTTGACGAACCCACTACAGGATTACACTACCATGATGTAGACAAACTTCTTGTAATTTTACGAAATCTTGTTAAAAAGGGTCATACAGTAATCATCGTTGAGCATAATATGGATATTGTCCGACATTCAGATTGGATAATTGATCTCGGACCAGAGGGTGGAGACCAAGGAGGCTACATTATAGCCCAAGGTCCAGTCTCGGACATCATAAAAAGCAAGACAAGTTGGACAGGAAAATATCTTAAAAAATACATTAGTGAAACTTCAGGATAGTAAACTAGATAGCCATACTTCCTGTACATCAAAATAGCCAGGTATAAAAAATAACCCCATTTTGTATTTTCTTTTTACTAAAAACATTTCCCAAAGATAAGACGATACAAATACAAAACTTCTAAATCTGGGAAAGTTCAGATAGTTTTAACAAAATCTGCATTACTCTTTTTTGAAATTTCCTAATGTTCCACTTAGTACGATACCGAAAACACCCACTCCTCCTTACTTTCTTTTCCACAGATTATACACTTACCAGAGGAGCCTATACCTTCCTTGGTGAGACATCTTGTGGTAGCTTTGGTTTCACTCTTTATCTTCTCTTCACACTCGCTGTTACCACACCAATGTGCTAATACAAATCCCTTCTCACTGCTAAGTACAGCCTTTAGCTCTTCATATGACCCTACTCTATGGGTTTTTGATACTAAAAGCTCCTTTGATTTACTCAACAAAGAGTCTTGGATGCTTTTGAGCATTGTCTCTACAGTATCCTCTATCTTTTCTATGCCAACATTCTCTTTTTCTCCAGTATCTCTTCTTACAAGAACCGCTTGACTGTTTTGAATATCTTTTGGTCCTACCTCTATTCGAACAGGAACACCTTTCTTCTCCCATTCGTTGAATTTAAATCCTGCAGACACATACTCCCTGTCATCAATTTCGACTCCATCTATGTCCTCTAGACTCTCTTTTATATCTTTGCAGTAACTTAATACCTTTTCTTTCTCATCTTCGTTAAAGATAGGTATAATGACCACTTTTACAGGAGATATCGTTGGTGGTAATACTAATCCGTTATCGTCGCTGTGAGTCATAATCATAGCTCCCATCATTCTTGTACTTACTCCCCAGCTATTCTGATACGGATATTTCTTCTCACCATCCTTGTCAGTAAACATAATTCCGAATGCCTTTGCAAAATTCTGTCCAAGATCGTGAGAAGTGCCAAATTGGAGCGCTTTTCCGTCCTGCATCATCGCTTCTATACCGTACGTGTCTACAGCTCCTGCAAATTTCTCAGATTCAGATTTTTTGCCTGAAATAGTCTCCATTGCAAGATATTCTCTAGCAAAATCGCTATACATCTGAAGCATTTCTGCGACTTCCTTTTTAGACTCTTCATCAGTTGGATATACTGTATGACCTTCCTGCCACAAAAATTCTGCTGTTCTTAGAAATGGTCGAGTTCTTCTTTCCCACCTTACAATATTCGCCCATTGGTTAATTTTCAATGGTAAATCTCTCCAAGAAGATATCCATCTAGAGAAAGTATCGTACATTATAGTTTCTGATGTTGGCCTAACTATTAATTCTTCCTTTAATTTAGAACTTTCATCTACTACTACGCCCTTTCCATCTTCAGATTCTTTTAATCTGTAATGGGTAACAATGGCACACTCTTTTGCGAAACCTTTTACATGGCTTGCTTCTTTAGAAAAGAAGGATTTAGGTATGAATATTGGGAAATATGCATTCTTGTGACCACTCTCTTTGATTCTTTTGTCTAACTCCTTCTGTATTAACTCCCATATGGCATAACCGTAAGGCTTAATGACCATACAACCTCTTACAGATGAGTTTTCTGCTAGCTCTGCCCTCTCGATAATATCTAAATACCATTGAGAATAATCTTGCTCTCTTTTCGTTATACCTTTGTTTGACATATGCCTATTCTACTATATTCTTTGCACAAATTTAAACTATCTTTCCCTCAAAGCCCCAATGCTGTGCAGCCTTGGCAAGTGCAGAATCTGGATTTTGTAGTATCCAGTCATCTATATTTCCTCTGCCTAAAGCAATATCTTTGGCTTGGACAACTGCTTCTACACCAGCCTCTATACCCCATGGATGGCCTAGTACTCCACCACCACACTGTATGATTATATCTTCTCCAAGCTGCTTAATTGACTCACCAAGGGTCCCTGGATGAAGACCGCCAGATGCTACATGCCATACAGGCTTCATTCCGTACCAATTTTGTCCCAATGTCATCGAAGCTGCAGGAGTAACATCTAATTGTAGTGCATCTCTGATTAACTTTGGCTCACCGTAATTTTCCATCTTGGTTTTTGGAGCACCACCGTGTATTGAATCTACACCTAAAAGACGCATTATCTTAGCAATCGCTACCATAGACATAGAAAAATCTGCAATATATCCTTTGTCGTACACTCCACTTCCAGAGTCTCTGTCAAAAAGACCATGCATAGCTCTGTGCGCATGTATGGCAAGTCCTGGATTTTTTAATCTCATCGTATGCATAGCAGCGAAACCAGTAACAACAACATCCAACATCATCCATCTCCCACCTTGTGCCTTTATACGGTCTGTTCTCTCAATCATTGTATCGAAATTGGAATGTGTGACATTGCATAGGTAAAACTTCTTTTTTCCAGATTTTTTCTCAATATCCCTTTGTACTGCATGTACAAGATCGCATCTATCTTCAAATTTGTTAAAAAACAAACTTGTTAGGTTTTCATCATCCTTAATACCTTGATATCCTCCATTTGCAGCAGTGAAAAGTATCTTTGCTAATTCTGCCTGCTCCTTTGCTGTTCTCCCGACTTTTGGCTTAGGTACAGTACAAAGAAGAGGTCCCTCCTCAAGTTGCATCTGTTCTCTTACACCACTAATACCAAACTGTGGACCAGGGAAAGATTGCACAATAGCTTTTGGGAAGCGAATATCCAAACATCTAAACGCTTTCAGCATCTTCATCCCATCAATATTTCCCACTACTCCTGCAAGAAGACCTGACATATTGCCAAGCTCAAAAAGCTCTTTCTTGTAGGCTATCTTGAATGTTTTAGTCTCAGGCTCAAGATCAAAAGCTATCGCTTTCATCTTGTCGGCCATCTTTACACCTGAGTTTTTTCCAGAATATACGCCGGTCCAAGTACCGGTAGAACTTTCAGCTGCACATGCAGCTGCTACATCCTCGAACTTTTCCATTCCGATACCATCGGCAAGCTCGATATCTAAAAAAGATATAATGTAGTCCTCATCGGGATTTTTTGGCTTCCATCCCTTAGGAGCAACGTATGAGGAATGATTTGAACTGAACATTGGCAGATTTTTAAATGTTATATATCTCCATATTAGAATAAACCGCTCCTTTTGTAAAATACCTATCTAGGATATAATGCGGTATGTTTAAAAAATTCGTAGAAAAATATAATCTCCCTTCCTTTAGACTAAAACAGTTACAAGAGCAGTACTTCATACATAATATCTCCTCTTGGGACGAGCTTACTACATGGTCTAAAGATATGAGGGAAACATTAAAAAAGGAAGTCCCCTTCTCAAAGCTTGGAAACTTGCAAGAGTTTAGCTCCAGCGATGGAAGAACAGTTAAGCTTCTCTCCTACACATATGATGGGTATCCAGTAGAAACAGTTCTGATGAGAAACAAAGAGAGAATAACCATTTGCATAAGCAGTATGAGTGGTTGTCCTGTTGGATGTAAATTCTGCGCGACAGGAAGGATGAAGAACAATAGAATCCTTGATGAGCAAGAGATAATTGACCAGGTTATGTATTTCAAAAGAAAATTGGCAAAGAAAAACGAGAGTGTTAGAAATATCGTTTTTATGGGTATGGGAGAGCCTTTACTTAACTTGGGCAATGTCTTGAACGCAATTAGGATACTTACAGATCCAGAGCTAATTGGAATGAGTAGAAGAAGGATTACCCTTTCTACAGTTGGATTAATTGAACCTCTAAAAGAATTCCTTAGTGCAAATACAGGGGTAAAGTTAGCAGTAAGTTTACACGCACCAAACCAAAGATTAAGAGAATATTTAATGCCAAAAGTAGCTAAAGACAACAAATTAGAGGATTTAATGAAGGTTTTAATTGACTACCAAAAGAAAAAAGGTAAGAAGGTTACATACGAGTATATCCTCATAAGGGATGTAAATGATTCAGTTGAACATGCAAAAGAGTTAGCAAAGTTACTTAGAAACCAGATTTGTTTAGTTAATCTGATTAATTTTAATAAATCGGACAATATTCCTTTTGAAGCTACAACAAAGAGAAGGGTTGAGGACTTTCAGACTATTCTTAATTCAAGAGATATTAACAATACACTGAGATATTCCCATGGTAATGATATTTTAGCCGCTTGTGGACAGTTGGCAAACTCTAAGTAACTACACTCAGAATCTCTCCTGGTTTCTCCATTACATAATCTGGAACATACGGATAGTCTAGATCTACGTTTTTTACCCAAACTGTCTGCATTAAGAAGTTTTTTCCCTGTGCTAAGTCTTCTAAATCATCATCTACGCAAAAAACCCTCTCAGGGTCTACATCAAGATAGGTATTCATCAATAATTCATATATCTTTGCATTGGGCTTTGTCATACCCAGATCTCCACTAAAGAAGACCTTGGGGAAGATATCTCCTAAATCATGCTTCTTTAAGAAAGCATACCCCCATTCTTTCGGGATATTTGAAAGAATTGTTAATTTAAAACCTTTTTCATTCAAATCTTTAATTACCTTAAGCATATTCTCATCTATACCCAAACCCGCAATTACCCTGTCTTCATACTCATCATACTCATCTATACCAAAACTCTTCCAAAACTCTTCTTTTCTTACCTTCCCCTCCTTGTAAAGCTCGTAGCTTGGTCGAATATCTTCCTTCTCTCTTCTTAGTATTTCTGCCAAAAGAGTGCTCACTAAGTGCCTTTCCTTGGTCATTGTACCGACCAAATCGAAGACAACTAAGCTACTCTCTACATACTTGCGTCTTTCTAATCCTAAAAGTTTCTCTAATTCTTTGAAATCCGAGATATGCTGTTCGAAATCGTCCTCTTTATCTTCATACAGGTGATCAAAGTCAAAAAGGATGGAATGCATATGACTATTCTTAGCTACTGCTATATCTGTTTTAGGATTATTACCGATAACTATAACCTCGTCTTTCTTTAGATTCATTTTCTCCAATGCCAACTCAACCTGTTTAACATTTGGCTTGTCTGCCCCTGCTTCTTGAGCTGTAACAAGATAATCTATGTATTTATTGATACCAAGTTTTATTAATTTTCTATTTTGTATATCCGCATCAGCATCAGTTATAATTGCTACTTTAACGTTGTTCTTCTTTATTAATTCTAGTGTTTCCTTAACTCCTGGATAAAGAGCCATATTATCAAGGACATACTCCCAATAGTAATTTGTTGCTTCGTATATAACCGAAGGATTAAAACGAGCACCAAGAAGCTCAAGAACTCTTTGTATATACAGATATTTACTGTGAGATGCTGCAGTACCTGCCAGTGTTTCCTTAATCTGACTTTTAGCCTCATCGTATTTTGTAATAAATTCTTCCCAACTTATACTTCGTATATACTGGGACAGATATTCATAAAGTTTGTATTCCACTGAGGATTTCTCGTCTAAGCCCTTTCTTTTAACAATGGAAATAGAAGAATCTTCGGTATTGGCAAGGGTTGTATCTAGATCAAAGCAGATACCTTTGTATTTAGGCATTTCTTTATAATATATAAAATAATATATATCGGGGTGACTCGATTTGAACGAGCGACCTCTACGTCCCGAACGTAGCGCTCTAGCCATCTGAGCTACACCCCGGTATTCTTCTTCTCCTTCTTGAAATCTACATACTCTTTGATTAAACCGGCTAGTAGCAAAGTAAAATCGTCTACATTACCCAACAAAGGTATTGCATCGCTTATAAAATCAATCGGAAGTATTAAATATATCAATGCAACAATGATAATCCACCTATCCTTAAAAAATTTTTTTAACATAATTGTTTTCTAATAAATTACATATGGTCCACAACCTCTATACCTAAGAGATTTAATCCCTCCTTCATAATTACCATAGTAGCCTCTACTAAACTAAGAAGAAATACCCGGTCATCGTCTTGGGCATCAAGTATACGAACATTCTGGTAAAAGTTATTAAATTTCTGTCCTAAATCAAACAGATATTGGCAAAGTATTGATGGAGAATAGCTCATGCCAGAGTTAAGCACAGCGCTCCCGTACTTGCCAATGTGACCAAGCAACTCCTTTGCATAGGGATTTCCCAGGCAGCTCCCAACACACAGGTTTCCAAGATTCTTAGTACCAGAATCTTTCAGAAGCGAATTTCCTCTCGCATAAACATAGAGGAGATATGGTCCAGTATCTCCGTCAAAACTAATACTCTTTTCGAAGTCGAAGACAACATCTTTACCAACCCCTACTTTCAAGAAAGCGTATTTTATAGCGGCTTGGGATATCTTTTCAGCAATTTTTCCCTTTTCATCCTTACCGTTCTTTTCCATTATGGCAAGAACTTTTTCCTTGGTTTCATCCAAAAGCCACTGTGCATCTATGATCTTTCCTTTTCTACTAGACATTTTCTCTGCACCTGGAAGCTTAACCATACCATGCGACATATGGACTGTTTTCTCTGCTAAATCTTTCCTTAACTTACTCAAAGCATCTAACAAAACTTTAAAATACCCAGATTGCTCGTTACCAGTAATGATAATTGACTCGTCATACTCAACCAATTCACTTTTCTTTATAGCCAACCCCAAATCCTTTGCCTCATAGGTAGGAATCCCGTATTTATTTACAAAAACCCTTGTATGAAGACCCTTCTCTTTGTCTCCCTCATATATGATTGCTCCATCATCTTCCTTGAAAACACTCCCCACATTGTCCAAAACAATCTTTAAACCACTCTCTCCAACCTCGCTTTCGAAAAAGTAATAGTCAAAAGTAGTCCCTAATCGTTCATATATAGTTTCGAAGTAATCCAAACACCACAATCTTCCCTTTTGGTACATATCTTTAAGATCTACTCCCTCATATACAGGAACCTCTTTCTTCTCTAACTGAGATATAAACATTGAAAAAATGTAGTAGTTAATGGCATCAATCTCCTTTATAGCTACCTCATCTTTATCATCATCGTAATACTTAAATCCAAGCATATATGCCTCTCCTAGATACTTTACTCTCTCAACTAGACTCTTCTGCTCTACATCTTTGA
>Ga0209200_1001116_pt1 | contig 28158 bp, 18 predicted proteins | sample AD_UKC033_MetaG_FD_184406 | JGI IMG/M metagenome (GOLD analysis project Ga0209200, IMG submission 184406) | Active sludge microbial communities of municipal wastewater-treating anaerobic digesters from USA - AD_UKC033_MetaG (SPAdes) (version 2) | ecosystem: Engineered > Bioreactor > Anaerobic >... | reverse complement strand
CGAGCACACGCCCAGACACTCGCAGGTCTCCAGGTAGAAGAGGCCGTCCTTGGTCGCCTGCCCCGGAGCGATCCCCAGGAGCTTTTCAACGGCGTTCACGATGGTGGTCGATCCCATCACGTGGCAGGGGTTCGACTTGCACACCCGGATGATGTACTTCGCCCGCGGCTTCGTGCTGAACATGGTGTAGAAGCCCGTGAAGCCCGCGATGGCGCTCTCCGGGAGGTTCATCATCTCGGCGAGCGTGCGCAGCGACTTCTCGTCCACCTGGTTCGCGCCGGAGATGCTCTCCATGTCGCGCATGATGAGCATCAGGTTTTCCTGCGCGTTCCCGCGCTTCTCTATGATCTTTCGTATGTCTGCCGGTTTAATCATCTCATCATCCTCCTCACGCCGAAATCTTTTCTACTTTGCACGCGCATACCTTGAACTCCGGTATTTTGCACGTGGGGTCGAGCGCGTCGATGGTGAGCTTGTTCGCGCACGCCTCGTAGAAATGGAAGGGGATAAACACCACGTTCTGCTTGGGAAGGGACGAGACCTTTACCTTGAGCCGGATGCTTCCGCGCCGGGTGGACACCGAGACGAGCTCGCCGTCCTTCACGTTGTAGTTGCTGGCCTCGATCGGGTTCATCTCGACATAGGCCTCGTTCACGATCTCCGCGAGGATCCGCGAGTTGCGGCTCATGGTTCCCGTGTGGAAGTGCTCCAGGATGCGCCCGGTGGTGAGCACGAGCGGATACTCCGGATCGACCTCCTCCGCCGGCGGCGTGTAGTCGATCGCCGTGAAGAGTCCCAGGCCGCGGCTGAAGCGGTCCTTGTGCAGGAACTGCGTGCCGGGATGCTCCTCGGTCGGGCAGGGCCACTGGATAAGCTCCTTTTCGAGACGCGCGTAGGTGATGCCGGCGTACGACGGCGTGACCTTCCGCACCTCCTCGAAGATCTCCTCGGCCTTCGCATAGCTCCACGAGGCGCCCATGCGGTTGGCGATCTGGGTGATGATCCACCAGTCGTCGCGAACGTCGCCGATGGGATCGACGACTTGTGCATGAGCTGGACGCGGCGCTCGGTGTTGGAGACCGTCCCCTCCTTCTCGAGGAAGGCGCAGCCGGGCAGCACCACGTGCGCATACTGCGCCGTCTCGGTGAGGACGATATCCTGCACCACCAGGAAGTCGAGCTTCTCCAGCGCCTCGATCACGTGGTGCTGGTTGGGATCGGACATCACGGGGTTTTCCCCGAGCACGTAGAGCGCCTTCACGTCGCCGGCGATGGCGCCGTTGAGCGACTCCACGATGGTGAGGCCGGGCTTCATCGACAGGTCAAAGGCGACCTTCCAGGCCTCCATGAATTTCTTCTTATTATCTTCGCTCGCGATGGGCTGATAGGCCGGGTAGACGGCATTGAGCGCGCCCATGTCGCAGGCGCCCTGCACATTGCTCTGACCCCGCAGCGGGTTCACGCCGCCGCCCGCGACGCCGATATTACCCAGCATCATCTGCAGGTTCGCGACGCTCTTCACGCCGTTGACGCCCGACTTGAACTGCGTGATGCCCATGCAGTAGTACGCCGCCATGGGCGTGGCCTTCGCGAGGATCCGCGCGGCCTTTACGATGTCGTCGGGGTTCTTGAGGCCGCAGATGCCGGCGACGTACTCGGGCGTATACTTCTCGAGCGTTTTCGCGACATCGTCGAAGCCCTCGCAGCGATTGGCGATGTAGTCCTTGTCCTGAAGATTTTCCTTCAAAATCACGTGCATCAGGCCGTTCAGGATGGCGATATTGGTCCCCGGAAGGATCTGGAGGAACACATCTGCGTATTTCGCCAGATCGATGCGCCGCGGATCGACGACCACCAGTTTTTTACCCTTGTTGATGACCTCGTTCTTGATCATGGACGCGATGACCGGATGGTTGTCGGTCGTGTTCGAGCCGATGACCAGAAAGGCCTCGGTAAGGGGTATCTCACGTATCGAATTCGTCATGGCACCAGAACCGAGCGTGGCCGCCAGACCGGCGACCGTGGAGCTGTGTCATAGTCGAGCGCAGTGATCGACATTATTGGTGCCGATCACCGCCCGCATGAATTTCTGCATCAGGTAGTTCTCCTCGTTGGTGCACTTGGCCGACGAGAAGGCCATGATGGAGTCGGGGCCGCTCTTCGCCTTGATGTCGGAGAGCTTCGAGGCGACCAGACCGAGCGCCTCCTCCCAGGACGATTCCTCGAGTTTTCCATTCTTCCGGATGAGGGGCTTGGTGATGCGCTTGTCCCCCTGCACGAAATCGAAGCCGAAGCGGCCCTTCACGCAGAGATGGCCGCGATTGGGGCCGTCGTCGTTGCCCAGGGCCTTGACGAGCTTCCCTTCCTTGTTCTTGTAGAAGTCGATCTTGCAGCCAACGCCGCAGTAAATGCAGATGCTGGATTCCTTCTCGAGCTCCCACGCCTGGCCGCGTCCCAGCACCTCCTGGAAGGTGAGCGCGCCGGTGGGGCACATCTGAACGCAGGTGCCGCACTGCACGCACGACGATTCGCCGATGGCGTCGTTCATGTCGGAGGTGAGATGCGCGTGGCTTCCGCGTCCGGTGAAGTTCCACACGTTCATGAGCTGGACCTCGGCGCAGGCCTTCACGCAGCGCCCGCACAGGACGCAGCGGTTCTCGTTGCGCTTGAGGCCGGCGCTGGTCACGTAATCGACATCCCGACGATGCTTCGGGAAATCCGCTCCGGAGGGTTCGACACCGTACATAAAGCAGAGCGCCTGCAGCTCGCAGGCGCCGTTTGCGTCGCAGTACAGGCAGTTATGATCGCCTTCGGCCAGCAGCAGCTCGAGCAGGCCGCGTCGAATGGCGGCGATCTCTTCGTCGTCGGTAACAATCGTCATGCCGTCGCCCGCCGGCTCGGTGCACGAGGTCTTGAGCATGGTGCCGTTTACCCGCACGATGCAGAGACGGCACGCGCCGGTTTTGGACACCTTGGGGTGGTAGCAAAGATACGGAATGGAAATCCCGTTGGCAAGGGCGATTTCGAGGATCGTCTGTCCCTTCCCCCCGGTTACCTCACGTCCGTCGATGGTAAGCGTGATGGAATTCTCTCCCATGTGCAACTCCTTTCTCTCTCAGTTCGATTTTATATACCTCACCCGATGCGCACAGCGCTCCTGCGTGCCGGGACTCGAATCGTAGAAGGCTACATTGTTAAAATAAATATAATCAAAAAACAAAATATTTATTAAAAACAAACGGAAACCAATAATACCATTGCAAGCTTCTTTTTATGCCAAGGGTGCAGCGTGCACGTTATAATTTCAAGGAAAATTCTTGGCCCCGATGTCCTATTTGCACGGCACAATGCACCCGTACGCCGCCCTTAAATCGCGCGAACGGTTTTCTATTGACACCCTGCGCACCGGGGGCGTCAATCAACCACGCGCAGGAAATTCGCATGAAACGAAAGCAGCCACAACAGCACGACGCGACCAATTCGACCAACGGCACGCGCCATGACCGCTAACGTCCGCATCTTCGGCATGCCCGCGGAGCGGGGCCGCTGGGTCTTCGTGGCCCTCGGCTTCGTCATGAACATTTGCATGGGCAGCATATACGCCTACAGCATCTTCAAGCCGTTCATCGAGCGCGAATTCGACGTTTCCCCGCTTGCAAGCGCCATCCCCTTCATGCTGTTTTCGGCCTTCTTCGCCTTCCTCATGTTCTTCGGGGGAAAGTTCATGGAGATCATGGGACCGCGCTACCTGTCCATCGTGGGCGGGGTGATCATGGCCATCGGGTGGATGCTCGCCTCGTACGCGTCGAATGCGTTCATGCTGGCCGTCTCCTACGGCGTGATCGGGGGCGCCGGTGTCGGGCTCGCCTACGGCTGCCCCATCGCCATCGCGGCGCATTGGTTTCCCGACAGAACGGAGCTGGCCGCGAATATCATGCTCGCCGGGTTCGGCGGGTCGGCCGTCATAACGGGAACGGCGGCGATGCTGCTCATCGACCGGGCGGGGGTGACGGGCGTCTTCATGAACTTCGGCATCACCTTTCTGGTCGTCCTTTTCGCGGTCTCGCTGCCGCTTCGCTTCCCCGCACCCGGATGGCGCCCCGCCGGTTGGGCGCCCGCGGACATTTCCGGGAACGACGTCGATTTCGATTCGCACGAGATGATACGGACGGCCTCATTCTGGGGACTCTCGCTGTGCGTCATCATCGGCTGCACGGCGGGGCTGATGGCGATCTGCATCGCGGTCCCGGCGGGGATGGAGCTTGCGGGTTTGGATTTCGGCGTCGCGGCGGCGCTGGTGGGGCTCTTCTCGGCGTTCAATGCGCTGGGGAGGATCCTCTTCGGCGCGCTCTCCGACCGCACCGCGCCGCGCCGGGGGGCCATGATCAACTTCGCGATCGTGCTGGGCGCATGCGCGCTCATGGTCGCGCCGATCGGTGCCGATACCGTGCGTTATATCATCGCCTTCTGCGCGCTCTGGCTCACGCTGGGCGGCTGGCTCGCCATCGCGCCCGCGGCCACGGCGTCCTTTTTCGGCATTCGGCACTATGCGAAGAACTACGGCGTCATCTTCTTCGCCTACGGCATCGGTGCGGTGCTGGGCGGCGCCATCGGCGGCGCGTCGCGGCTGTTGTTCGGCTCGTACCGGTTCGCGTTCCATCCGGTTCTCGCGCTTGCCGCGCTGGGGATTGTCCTGGCGGCGCTCCTCATCACCCCGCCCCGAACGCGGCGCATTGACGGCCCGCGGTGATCTCGCAGGGCCAACGGCACGAACCGTCCTAGAGCGGAAAGCCCCGATCGAGACGCCGGTGCGTGAATTTCTTCCGCCCCTCGGCGTAGTCGGCAACCGTCTGCCCGCTGCCGACGAGCTTGTACTTGTAGATCACCAGCCCCTCGAGGCCCACCGGCCCGCGCGCATGAATCTTGTTGGTGCTGATCCCCACCTCGGCGCCCAGCCCATAACGGAAGCCGTCGCTGAAGCGCGTGGAGCAGTTCCAGAAAACGTCGCCGGAATCAACGAGATCCATGAACTCCATCGCGGCGCGCTCGTTCGCGGTGATGATGACGTCCGTGTGCCCGGATCCGTAGGCGTTGATGTGGTCGATCGCCTCTTCGAGCCCGTCCACCACCTTGATGGACAGAACGTAATCGAGGTATTCGGTCTTCCAGTCCTCCTCGGTCGCCGGGGCGCAGTCGACGATGGCGCGCGTGCGCTCGCAGCCGCGCAGCTCCACGTGATGACGCTCCAGCGCCTCCTTCGCGGCCGGGAGGAACGCGGGCGCGATCTCCCGGTGCACCAAGAGCGTCTCCAGGGCATTGCACACGGCCACGTACTGCACCTTGGAATCGACGACCACGCGCACCGCCATGTCGATATCCGCGCCGGCATCCACGTAGGCGTGGCAGATGCCGTCGGCGTGTCCCAGCACCGGAATGTTCGAGTGGTCCATGATGTAGCGCACGAACTCGTTTGATCCGCGCGGAACGATAAGGTCGATGTACTCATCCATCGCGAGCATCGCGTTCACGTCGTCGCGCGTCTCCAGGAGCGCGAGCCAGCCGTCGGGCACGCCGGTGTTGATCGTCGCGCCGGCGATGATGTCCGCGAGGATACGGTTGGTCTCGCGCGCCTCGCTCCCCCCTTTCAGGAGCACGCCGTTGCCGCTCTTGAGGCACAGGGTGGAAATCTGCACCAGCGCGTCCGGCCGCGACTCGAAGATGATGCCGATGACGCCGATGGGGCAGCTCACGCGGTAGAGCGCGAGCCCCTCGTCGAGCTCGGTCGCGGCCTGCGTGCGGCCCACAGGATCCGGGAGCGCCATGAGGCTCTCGATGCCGGCGACGACGTCGCGGATCTTCGCGGAATCGAACCGGAGGCGCTTCATGAGCGGCGCGGCGAGGCCCTCCTTCTCGCTTCGTTCGAGATCGGCAAGGTTCGCCTTGACGATGTCGTTCTCGCGCGCCAGGAGCGCGTCGGCGATCGCCATGAGCGCGGCGTTCTTCACCTCCGCGCCGGCGGCCGCAAGGCGGATCGAGGCTTTTTTTACTGTTTGTACGGCTTCGTGCATGTTCATGGTTTTAACCTCACCCCCGGCCCCTCTCCCATAGGAGAGGGGAGATTCCAATACATTACCTCTTAAGCGCTCCCCCTTCTCCTGCGGGAGAAGGGGGCTGGGGGGATGAGGTTTCCCCGTCCAGATGCCGCATCAGCTTCGCGTAGGTGGGGCCGTCCTCGCGCCATACATGGCAGGTGTTCCTGAGCATGCCGTCCATTTTCTTCCGGGGGGCCGCGGTATCGGCCGTCACCCGGCGGCGGGCGCGATGGGCCCAGTAGCCCTGAATGATCGCCGGCGCGATCGCGAGCAGGAGCGTCACCAGGTGCGCGCACCCGCGCGGCCCCCCGGCCAGCGCCTTCACCTGCTTCGTGAAGCCGGGGCCGATGGCCATACCGCACGCTCCGGCCAGGCAGTCCCGCGTCTCGGCGCACTCGGCGCGGGGCGCGCCGGGCATCTCCACCTCGATCTCCCGGATGATCAGCGCCGGCCCCTCCGCCAGGACGCGGATCACCATGTGATGGATGATCCCCGCCGGGCGCGCCTCGCCCGACAGGAGGTGGTACTCGTTGGTGCGGTCGTCCACCAGCGCCCCTTCCGCCATGATGGTATGATCGTCCACGGCGTAGGTGGCGATGCTGATAACGCGCCGGTGCACCAGGTCGCGCGCGCATTCCTTCAACGATGCCATGCCGCCCCTCCTCTTCGCGCGGCGATTGTCGCATACCGCGTGTTTTCTGTCAAGGGGGGCGCGCGGATCAATATCTTTCTTGACACGGCCGCGCGCGGGGCGTCCACTGCGAAGCGACCGCATGGATGGACACGACGACAACGCGCCCTGGGGACCGGTCGGTCCCGACGCGCCCGATACCGACGAGGCGCTCGAGCGCGCCTATACCGAGCGCAAGGCGCGCTACTATCGCCACGTGCTGCGCAAGGAGGACGGCGCGCTCCTGCGGCGCATCCTCAAGATACCCGACAGCTGGAGCGACTACGAGCGCGCGCACGGCGCAGGCGCCTCCCTGTCGGACCACCAGAAGAAGCGCCTGTCCGACATCAAGAAATCCAAGGGCGACGAGCTCGCCTTCGAGAGCCGGTACATCCTCGGCCTCATCACCATCGAAAACGCGCTGCTGGCCTGCATCCAGTACCACGAGTCCTGCGCGGCCCTGGCCGACGACGCGCTCGAGAGCGCCCGGGAGATCCTCGCCGGCGCCGCCGCCGGGCCGTTCAACTTCAAACACCTGCTCCTGAGCCTCGCCAAGCGCTCCATCAGCGACCTGTACTATCTGATGGCCTCGTACCAGAAGTTCTATCATAAAAAGTGCTTCGAGTTCGACGCCGATTTCACCGCCGTGGTGGAGCGCATCGCGGGCACGATCCGCGCCGCCGGCACGCTCGACGAGCGGTTGCGCGGCTTCTCGAAATACCGCGAGATCATCGCCCCGTTCTTCACGCGCTCGTCCACCTATGCGGGGCTGCGCCTGGACGAGATCTCGCTCAAGCGCCAGTACGAGTCCGGCGGGATCGGCATCAAGCCGGAGCACCTTGAGATCGTGGTCCCCGCGCTGGACGCCTACCGGACCGAACTGCGGCGCAACCACGACTTCATCGCCTACTACTACAACCGAACCGACGGAAAGCGCTACCGGTACGATTTCATCCGCACCGCCCTTTTGCAGAAAAACGCCGCGGGCGGGATCTCCGAGGAGACGCTCGAGAGCTTCATCGCGGTGCACGATTCCTTTTGCGCCATCGAGGCGCGCTTCCTCGAAAAGGGACTGGCCGATTTCGGGCCGCCCGCCCTCTTCTACGGCGCCGCGACGGAGCTCGCCTTCCAGTGCTGCAAGGTGCTCGAATACCTGTACCTGCGCGGGGGCCACTACGAGAAGCTCCAGGACATGCGGTCGCGATGGCTGCAACACACGGAGCAGGACCTCCACCGGCTGCGCCAGCTCGCGTGATCCTCCCCGCGCCGCCCCGGGAACCATAAAAAGTATTGCAAATATTCACCGCATGTGCACACTCTCCGTATTTCCACGGCATGAGGGGGCGCCATGATCAAGGGATTCAACCGACAGGAAAAGAAGGCGATCATCGCGATCCTGAAGTTCATAATACACGCCGACGGCGTGATCATGGACAACGAGATCGCGAAATTCAACGAGCTGGCCGAGCGCAAGGGCTTCGAGGACTTCGCCGACGTCTTCAACGAGGTGGACCGCGAGGTCCGCACGCTGGACGACCTCCGGGGCGTCATCGCCGCCGTGACCAGCGAGACGCACCGCAACGACATCCTGAAATACGCCGTCGAGATCGCCCTGGCCGACATCTCAATCAAGCCCGAGGAGGCGCAGATCCTGAAGCTCGTCGGGAAGGAATGGAAGATCAACATCACCGCGCTCATGAAGGGAAAGTGAGCGCCCGCAGGATAACCGGATGAAAGTCCGCACGCTGATCCTCGCGCTCCTGGCGGCCGCCGCGCTCGCGTCGGGCTGCGCGCCGCACGACGCCGTGACCGTGGACACGGGCTGGCGCATAACGCGCGCCGACGCGCCGGAGCACGCCGCCCCCGGCTTCGACGACGCCGCCTGGGACGCCATTCGCCTGCCCGCGGTCCTGTCGAATGAAAAGCGGCGCCAGCACTTCTGGCTGCGCGCGCGGGTGACCGTGCCCGCGGCGTGGAAGGGAAAAGAGCTGGCGGTGCGCCTGGGCAAGATATGGGACACCGACCGCACCTATGTCAACGGGCGGCTCGTGGGCGCGACGGGATCGGAGTATCCGGACTTCAACTCCGCCTGGTTCATCGACCGGACCTATTTTATCCCTCCGGACGCCGTGAACTACGGCGGCGAGAACGTGATCGCCGTCCGCATGTTCACCAACCAGAACGCGATGTTCAACGGGACGCCCCTCATCGCCCCCGCCGAGCCGCTGCGCGCCTACTCGTTCCGCAAGCGCTTTGTCGCCGAATACGTCCCCATGGGCATGGGCATCCTCACCGCCTTCATCGGCCTCTTCGCGCTCACGATGTATCTCTTCGACCGGCGCTCGCGCCTGCCGCTCTATCTGGCCCTGACGTCCTTCCTCTGGACGATCATGTCCACGCATTTCTTCGTGCCCGACTTCGTGATCATCGACTTCAACACGCACGACAAGCTCTACTACGCGCTCATCAGCATCGAGATATCGCTGATTTATCTTTTCCTCGAGGACATCCTCTCGGTGCGCATCAAGGCCATCCGCATCATCGTCCTCGTCCTGGCGGGACTCAGCTTCCTCGTCTCCGTGTCCGCCACCGCGGAGAGCCCCATCACGGGCTGGCGCTTCGACGTGATCGGCGGCCTCGGGATCCTGAGCCAGGTCTTCTGGGGGGTGCTCATCGTGCGCGGGCTTCGCAAGAGAACGCCGGAGAGCCGCATCGTCTTCATCTTCTACATCCTGTTCATGGTTTGCCTGCTCCACGACAGCCTGGCCATCTCGAACCTCATCTCCTACGAGTCCTTCTGGATCAACCTCGCCTATCCGTCGCTCATGATCGCCTTCAGCATCATCCTGTCGATGCAGACGGCGGTGATGGCGCGCAAGCTCCAGATCTCGAGCGTCGAGATCGAGGAGAAGAACCGCAGCCTCTCCGAGATGCTCGCCGGCGTCCGCGAGAGCGCCTCGGAGCTCACGGAGTTCTCGCAGACGCTCCGCAAGACCGCGACCGACCTCCAGAACGACATGGACGAACAGGGGACCAACCTGGACCAGACGGCCGCGGTGATCGAGGAGGTCTCCGCCTCGATCGAGTCCGTGGCCGACAACGCCGCGCGCCAGGACAACGTGGTGCGCTCGAACCAGGACCTCCTGCTCGAGTACGTCGACTCGCTGCGCAAGATCACCGAGGCGGCGAAGGACGCGGCGAAGCTGAGCTACCGCAGCCAGGGCCAGACCGCCGAGAGCCGCGCCAAGCTCGACGACATCACCGCCGGCATGAACAAGATCAAGCAGTCCTCCGGCGCGATCAACGAGATCACCGAGATCATCAACGACATCGCCGAGAAGACGAACCTCCTGTCGCTCAACGCCTCCATCGAGGCCGCGCGCGCCGGGCAGTACGGCCGCGGCTTCGCCGTCGTGGCCGACGAGATCGGCAAGCTCGCCGACAGCTCCATTCAGCAGGCCAAGACCATCCAGGGCATCATCGCCGGCACCGTGGCCGACATCGAGCGCGAGACGGAGCTGGTGGCGCGCTCATCGCGCTCCATCGACGAGATCGAGAAGGCCGTGAACGACGTGAACCGCGGGATCGACGCGATCCTGGACCTGTGCCTGGCGCAGGAGAAGCTCACCGAGGAGATCGGCCACAACATGAAGCGCATCCTCACGGGCTCATCCAAGATCTCGGCGTCCACGCAGGAGGAGAAGACCTCCATCGCGGAGGTCTCGAAGTCCATCGAGCACCTCACCGGCATCATGGAGACCGTCAAGGAGAGCGCCGCGCAGGTGATGAGCGAACTCGAGCGGCTCTACAAGCGCATCGAGATTTTGCACGCGCTCGTAAAGGACTAGGCGGGCTGACGCGATCGGCCATGGCCATCAAGTATAGACGGGGCAATGCCCCGTTTCAACCCCACCGCATTGGATTATTGGCGATATAATTCCGAACCGCCCGCAAGGACTCTTCATCTCGTATGATGCAATCATAAAATCGCGATTGCCATCGGAATCGCTCGCCGCCCGGCATTCGATGGATCATTTTTGCGCATACCGATTTATACGATCCGATAATCGATGATATCGTCCCGCGTTTTCGTTTCGTTTCCATATGGGTGTCGCGATGGGTGTTTTGTGACGTAGAGACAGGGCAATGCCCTGTCTCTACGACGGCGGCATCGTTTCCCACAACGACGACGTCGTTTCCCACAACGACGGCGCCATGTCGCGCAACGACGGCATCGTGCCCCACAACGATGGCGTCATGTCCCGCGATGTCGGCATGATCCAATCCCGCCCATATGGATCGATCGATAATGATTATTCCGTGTACATGGTCCGGCATTACGACAAACGCATCCAATAGTACAAATGGGAAATGATGGGGTATTTCATGCCAATAGCGTTCGGCAATGGCGCCAAAGGGATTTAAGCGCATGATTCGGTTTTCCACACACCCGAACGCACGAACACGATCGTGTACACACATGGTGATGAAATAACAGCCGTTCGCGCCGTAATCCCACTGTTTCAAACGCGTTGATGCAATGCGATATTTTCCCTGATAGCGGTCCACATGCTATATACGAGGCGCGGGTCGAACCGTTAGTTTTTTTCGAGATAAATCGAAACCTGCCACGCTTGCGACCTGCCATCATCAAAGGCGATACACCCCTTGGCCGGCAGGGGCGCGTCGTGGACCGGACCGATGAAGACGGCAGACCGGGCATCGGAAGCTCTCCGTGATGTTCGCCGACGGCAGCCAGCAGGCCGGGATCATCTACGACTCGGCGGAAAACGCCTGTCCGACGTGGTCGCCATAGGACGCGAAAGGGCCATCCCGCGCCTGCCGGCGCGATCACCCCCCAATAAAAAAAACGCGTGACGCCATGATTTATATATTCATCTTTGGCTATGCAATTTTTATGGTTCCGCGGCGGGACATGATTCGACGTGTTGCGCAACCCGACGTCATTGCGAGCGAAACAACGCGATCCGAAAAATAAACAACCCACGCCACCCGGATGTCCGGCGAAAGAGCGCGCCGTTCCGATAACGGCGCCGGATCGCATCACCGCAGCCCCACCTCGCGATGACCGGAAACCCTGTTTCGCAACAGTTCGACGTTTCCCCCGCCGGGACCAGCAGACAAAACACCATTTACACGGAGGACTCCTTCACATGAAAACACCCATGTATTGCTCGATGAACCGCTTCATTCGTTCTGCTTCAACACGGGGATGTTTCGCCACGCGCCGTGCGTTTTTCGTCTTTATGATTGCGGCGATCCTTGCCGGATTGACGCTTCCTTCATGCAACACGTCCAGCTGCCAGTGGGTTACGACGGGCTCCCGAAAGGGAAAAAAGACCACGGAATACGTGTGCGGCGACAAACTGAAGCGAATTCAAAAAACCAGGCAGAACAACGCCGCCGCGCGAAACAGAAGCGTCGAAGAGAACAATGCCTTCACCAGCAAGCTCGCCGCCGCCCGGCCCTCCGCGGACCAGCAGGTGTTCATCCAGCTCGTCAAGGCCGAACAGGCGGAGAAAGCCCGGATGAAGGGACAGACCACCGCCGCCCAGGAGGCGATAGCGAAAAGCATACAGGCAAAATACAAGAACCGGCCCATATCGTTCCGGCAGGTATGCTGCGTCAACGTGGAACGAAAATTCAATACCTATACCGCGGTATTTTATGTTCCCGACCCGAACGCGGGCGGGGGATGCACCGGAAGGCCGGTGGACGAAAACTTTAACTTCTACGGGGTCCCCTTCGTCGTGAAACGGAACCTTTCCGCGGCCGCGGCGGGACGCTATAAGATCGGCACGGCCTATTCCGTATCGGGCCGTCTTGTAGTGAATGAAAACTCGTTTAGCACCGACTACGAAGAGAATCAGTACCTGCTCTTAAGAGGCGTTCGGCCCTATGAAGCGGGCAACTGGAGTTCCAAGACCTACCCCGAGGGCGGCAAACGTCTCGGGGGTCCCGATCACCAGCGTCGAACCGACGTACGGAAATCGTATTACGGTGAATTCTTCACCTTTTCGCAAATCATCACTCTGGACTGACATCCTCCCGACCTCCCCCTTCGTTAGGGGGAGGGGCGTCTTCCGTGCCCCCCGTTCCCCTAACGAAGGGGAACGGGGCCGGGGGATAGGGGTCAAGCACCCCAATCGCACTTGACATGCCGTTTTTCCCGCATACAATGGGGCAATGCCAACCCACCCATCATCCATGCAAAGGCTGTGCGCCGCATTGGTCCTGTGCGTCCTCGCCTGGACTACATGCACGGGCTGCGGGCCGCTGTCCTCGAAGGAGAAGCGGCCCGTCGCGGTCAAGGGCGTCATCGACCTTCGGAACTGGGACTTCGAGCGCGACGGCGCAATCAACCTGAACGGCGAATGGGAGTTCTGCTGGGACCGGGAGCTTGCGCCAAACGATTTCTCGCGAACTGCCGGGAAAACCGACTGCGGTTTCATCACCGTGCCGGGTCCGTGGAAGGAACAGACGTACAACGGCGCACCCCTGCCCGGCGAAGGCCGCGCCACCTACCGGCTTAAAATCATCAACGGCCCCGATGCCAAGTCAAAGGCCCTGACCGCCCGGGGCATCTTCTCCGTCTACAAGCTCTGGGTAAACGGCGTCCTGCTTGACCGCCGGGGGGATTCCGGACGGGCAGCCAAGACCCGGGAAGACTACATCTATGTGCACAACAGGCACCTTTCGTCGTTCACGCTGCAGGCGGGCGTGAACGAGATCGTCCTGCAAGTCTTCAACCGGGACCATGCGAGCGGCGGCATAAACCGGCAGCTGAGGATGGAGAACGGGAGCACCGCCGCGCGAAACGAATTCTACCGGCTCAACATCATTATGGTCATCGTGGGCCTCACGCTGTTCTCGGCGATCTACAACGTGCTGTTCTTCCTCTTCCGGCGGATCGACCCGACCTCCCTGTATATCGGACTCGCCAGCCTCGTCTCCGCCGTGAACACGTACAACGTGGAGCATCCGATCCTGACCAGCGGCCTTTCCCCTACGGGCAATCCCTTCATCATCAACTTCGTTACGGTCATCGCCGGAATGCTGCTCTTCATGATGATCGCCTGGTCGCTGTTCCCCGATGATTTTTCGAAATCGATCATCCGGTTCGCCCAGGCGGCGTCGGCGTGTTTCATCGTTCCGCTTTTTTTCGTTGGCTTCAAAACCGCGCAATCGATCATGTATTTATTTTTCGCATTTACCGTGATGCTGTTCACTTACGGCCTGTTTGGGCTATGCAAAGCCATCATCAACAAACGAAGGGACGCCCTTCTTTTTTTCGCAAGCCTGTGCCCAATCTATATAGCGGCCGCCAACAATATTTTGTATTACCTGCAGGTCATCGACACCGGCAACCTGGTGCCACACGCCATGGTGCTATTCTGCATTTCCAGCACCATTGTCGTCTCCCGCCGTTTCGCCCGGGCGCTGGGGACCGTCGAGGAAATGTCGCGGGAGCTCACGGAGAAGAACATCACGCTCGAGAGGCTGGACCGGCTCAAAGACCAGTTCCTCGCCGCAACCTCGCACGAACTGCGCACGCCGCTGCACGGCATGATTGGCCTCTCGAACTCCCTTGCCAACGGCGACACGGGCCCCCTCCCCCCGAAGGCCGTCGAGACCGCCTCTCTCATTGCCGCGAGCGGCGCTCGGCTCGCGGCAATGGTGAACGACTTGCTGGACATGGCAAAGATCCAGGAAGAGGGTCTTTCGCTCGCGCCGCGGCCTGTTGACCTGCACGCCCTGAGCGAGACGGTGGTGCAGCTCTCGCTTCCCCTCGCGGGCGACAAGCCCATGGAGATCGCGAACCGCATCACTCCGGATATTCCCGCCGCCTGGGCCGACGAGGACCGCGTACGCCAGGTGCTCTACAATCTGCTGGGAAACGCGATCAAGTTCACGACCGAGGGGACCATCGAGCTCTCGGCGCGCGTGATGCGCGTGTCAAACGGCGATCACGAGGGCGACGCTCGCGCCATGATCGAGGTGCGCGTATCCGACACCGGGATCGGCGTTCCGGAGGAGTACCGGGAGAGCATCTTCGAGGCCTACCGACAGGCCGATGCGGGCGATACGCGCTCTTACGGCGGCACGGGACTGGGTCTGGCCATCGCGAAGCAGGTCGTGGAGGCGCATGGCGGATCGATCGCCATGGCCCCCCGCACGGGCGGCGGCTCCGTGTTCTCCTTCACCCTGCCCGTGTCGACTGCGCCAACGCGAGACGATGAAACCGCGCCCACCATGACGGACATGCCCGGCGATGCGCCGACGCCTAACGAGACGGGACCGCCCCACCTTCCCGCCGGGATCAACAAGAACGACCTCGGAAAACGTCCGGTAATCCTTGTCGTGGACGACGACACGGTGAGCCTGCGCGTTGTTCAGGATTTTTTCGAGTCGCGGGACATAACCGTAAAGACCGCATCGAACGGCATCAGGGCGCTGGACCTCATCGAGAAGGACGATTCCCTCAGCCTCGTCCTTCTGGACATCATGATGCCCATCATGTCGGGGTACGACGTGTGCCGGCGGATCCGGATTTCCCGCTCGCCCGAGGAGCTGCCCGTGATCATGCTCACGGCCAAGAACATGATGGCCGACATCGACGCCGCCTTCGCGGCCGGGGCCAACGACTACCTCGTGAAGCCCTTCCAGCCCTCCGAGCTCCTGGCGCGCGTGAGCACCATGCTCAAGCTCAGGAAGGTGAGCAGGGGGACGGCCGAGGGCATTACCGTCCGCGACCGGATACGGGCCTACTCCATCGCCTTCGGCGACATTACCCATATCACGGCGCATTCGAAAAATGTCGTGATCCATACGACCGAGAGCGATATCGCGATCCCAACCGGGCTTACGGAGATCCTGGACCGGCTCCCGCCGGACCTCTTTGTCCGCATCCACAAGAGTCATGTGGTGAACCTTCGGCACGTGCACAGCGTGTCCCACGTGGTGTCGGGGCGCTATCGGGTGCGCCTCCGCGATAAGGACGACACCGAGCTCCCCGTGGGGCCTGCCCACCTCGGGCCGCTGCGGACACGGATGTAACGCCGGTGCGCGCCAACGGCGCGAGAGGAACTCATCGGCCGTGAGGCCGGAACCATTGATGATGCCGCCCCCACGCACAGTTCGCTCCCCGAGAGGCACGGGTTGTACCGCCGCGTCTTGACCCATTCCCACGGCGTTCCTATACTTGTACATATTCGCTATCGCATAGAAAATGCTCTATTCATTTTACACGATCATACGAGGCGCCGCATTGGTGCCGTCCGACAGGTGCGCATGTCCGGCGCGATCTTGGCGCACGTATGGATGGGGAGCGATGGGGATTTTGAGACGGGGCGGCGCCTCGTCTCTACGGGCATCGCATACCATAATCGTAATATTCATTTGCATCCTGGCATTTTCCCTTCCCGCCTGTAATAGGGACGTGTACGATAATCTGTTCGATCCGGTAAACCAATACACCGTGACCTTCGACTCGCAGGGCGGGACGGCGGTATCGGCCCAGACGGTTGACTACGGGACCACCATCTCCCAGCCGCCCGACCCCGTGCTCACCGGCTTCACCTTCGCCGGATGGTTCGCGGAGCCGGGGTGCACAACTCCCTGGCTCTTCGGGAGCGGTAAGGTCGAGGGCGACACGACGCTGTACGCCCGCTGGACCATAAACCAATACACCGTGGCCTTCGATCCGCAGGGCGGAAGCGCGATCGCCCCGCAAACGGTAAGCCACAACGGCACTGCGGCCGATCCCGGCGCGCCTGCGCGCACCGGCTACACCTTCGGGGGCTGGTTTCAGGAAGCCGGATGTGTCACGCAATGGGTCTTCGCCATCGACACCGTCACCGAGAACAGGACGCTCTACGCGCAGTGGACCATCAACACCTACACCCTCGCATATACTGCGGGCGCAAACGGCTCGCTCACGGGATCGACCACGCAGTTCGTCACCCACGGAGCCAACGGTACGGCGGTCACAGCCGTACCGAACGTCGGCTATCACTTCACCTCGTGGAGCGACGGCTCCACCGACAATCCGCGAACGGACACCGGCGTTACCGGCAATATAACCGTCACGGCAAACTTCGCCATCAATCAATATACGCTCTCCTACTCGGCCGGGGCCAATGGTTCGCTCTCCGGGGCCTCCGCGCAGGTGGTCAATCACGGTTCGGACGGCACCGCCGTCACTGTCGTCCCGAACGTGGGCTATCACTTCACCTCGTGGAGCGACGGCTCCACCGACAATCCGCGCACGGACACCAACGTCACGGGTACCATCACCGTGAGCGCGAATTTCGCGATCAACCAGTACACGCTCACCTACACCTCAGGCGCGAACGGCACGATTGCCGGAACCACTCCGCAAACGGTCAACCACGGGGCAAGCGGCTCGGCGGTCACGGCAACACCGAACGTCGGATACCACTTCACCTCGTGGAGCGACGGGGTGCTTACCGCAACGCGGACCGACACGAACGTGACCGGCGCCATAACGGTTACCGCGTCGTTCGCGATCAATACCTATACCCTCACCTACAATGCGGGCGCGGGTGGTTCCATCACCGGATCAAGTCCGCAGACCGTGAACCACGGATCGAACGGCACCGCCGTGACGGCCACGCCGAACGTGGGCTATCACTTTACCTCGTGGAGCGATGGCGGGCTTATCGCCACGCGAACGGACACGAATGTGACCGGGGATATGACGGTTATCGCGAACTTCGCGATCAACACGTACACGCTCACCTATACTGCGGGCGCGAATGGATCCATAAGCGGCACATCCCCGCAAACGGTGAACCACGGTTCGGACGGCACTGCCGTGACGGCGACGCCAAATCTGGGCTATCATTTCGTTGACTGGAGCGATGGGTCTACCACAAATCCGCGTACAGACACAAACGTGACCGGTGCCATCATCGTGAGCGCAAACTTCGCCGTCGGTGGAACCCTCGCGGCGTCGACCTTCTCGGTGGATTCGGGATCACCATGTTGGGATGTCGCGGTCAATCCTGGCGCGAATACCGTGTATGCATCATGCGGCAATCGCCTGCATCTGTTAAACGCCGCCACTGGGGCCACGATAGGAATCTTCGCAACATACAACGGTGTGGGAGTGGCCGTTAATTTAAACACAGGTCTTGTGTATGTTGTAAATAGCAGCATTTCTGCGGGCGTGACCTTTTTTAATTCTGACGGGACGTATCGCTTCGGCACCCTTGCGGCATCGAACTTCCCGACTGGATTATTTCCCCATCACCCGGCGGTCAATCCGACAACGGGTATTTTGCATGTAACTAATTATAACTCTAACACGGTGACCTATCTCGATGCCGCCACCGGAGGGTTGATTGGAAACTACCCAACGGGGGCGAACCCCTGGGGTGTCGCCGTCAATTCGACGACAAACATTGTGTACGTGACCTCTGACAGCAGTAGCAGCAAAAGATACCTCGACGCCTCCAGCGGAGCCCTTCTGGGAGATTATGCAATCGGATCCAACTCCTGTATGGTGGCGGTAAACCCCGCCGCAAATATCGTATATTTTACAAACACAACCGCAAATACCGTTACCTATCTCAACGCAACCACCGGAGCACTCATCGGGCATTTTACAACCGGATCAAATCCGCACGGCGTTGCGGTCAATCCCGTCGCCAATATACTCTATGTGATTAACGATTTTTCCGATACGATGACCTATTTCAACGCCACCACCGGGGCCTATCTCTTTGGGACCCTGGCAAACTCCAGTGTCTCGACCGGAGCAGGATCAGGTCCCATTGGCGTGGCGGTGAATCCCAGCACCAATACTGTGTACGTCATAACCTATAACACACGCACCGTGATATTCTTCGATGCAACCACCGGAGAGTATAAGTTTTAGCGCTCTACTCGATAACGGCCCTATCATCGCGATCAACACCCCCCGGTAGAGACAGGTCGGTGCCCTATCTCTACCGGGCCCTTTGGTCCAGATCAACCTCTTATCAACCACTATTTTCGTTCGGTACAGACGGGGCATCGCCCCGTCTCCGGGCCCGTTGGGGCGGGGCAATGCCCTGCCCCAACGGGCCCGTCCCTATCGTACTTGACATGCCCTTTTTCCCGCATACAATGGGGCAATGCCCACCCACCCATTATCGACACGAAGACTGTTCACCGCATTGGCCCTGTGCCTCCTCGTCTGGACTGCATGCGCGGGCTGCGGCCCGCTATCCTCGAAGGAGAAGCGGCCCGTCGCGGTCAAGGGCGTCATCGACCTTCGGAACTGGGACTTCGAGCGCGACGGCGCAATCAACCTGAACGGCGAATGGGAGTTCTGCTGGGACCGGGGGCTTACCTCAACGGACTTTGTTCGGATAGGGAGCAGTGAGGGCTGCGGATACATCTCCGTACCCGGTTCCTGGAAAGACCATACGCACTTCGGCGCGCCCCTGCCCGGCGCAGGCCGTGCGACCTACCGGCTGCGCGCGCTGTTTGCCCCGACCAAGCGGACACTCACGATCACCATCCGACGCGTTTTCACGGCATACAGACTGTGGATCAACGGTGTCCTCGCGGACAGCAAGGGCGTGATGGACGAATCGCCCCGCATGAAAGAGGACTTCTCGCATGTTCATGACCGGCGATCCTCGACATTCGAACCGCGCGCGGGCGTAAACGAGATCGTCCTGCAGGTCTCCAATCGCGACTATGCAAGCGGCGGTATCGACCAGCCGATACGGCTTTCCAACACCGAGTACGCCACACAACGGGAATTCCTTCTGCACACGCTGGACATGATCATCGTCGGCATCCTGCTGTTTTCGGCCATCTACAATATCCTGTTCTTCTTCTCGCGAAGGCGGGACATCGCCCCGCTCTATATCGGCCTCACGAGCCTGGCATTGGCACTCAACACGTACAACATTCAGCACCCAGTCCTGTCAACCTGGCTCCCCCATTGGGCCAATCCGCTGCTGGTGAACCACCTCACGATAATCACGGGAACGACACTATTCCTGATGATCGCACAGTCCATCTTTCCTGGAAAATTCCCGACGCCCATCCTCAAGCTCTCCCTGGCCGTATCTGCGTGCTTCAGCGGCGTACTCGTATTTACACGCGCGCCGATCGCAGAAAGGATCATCGGCGTATTTTATATCATTGGTCTAGTGTGGATTCTGTTTTTCGCATACGGAATCTTCACGACGATGCTCAAGAACCGGGATGAGGTCGTGTTTTTTTTCATCGGGCTCATGTCGATACTCCTCGCGGGCATCAACAACTTCCTCTACTCCCGGACCATCATCGACACCGGCAATATGTTATCGTATTCCATGGTGATTTTCTGCATCATGAGCACCTTCGTCGTCTCGCGCCGTTTCGCACGGGCGCTTGAAACGGTGGAGAAGATGTCACGGGAGCTTACGGAGAAGAACATCGCGCTCGAGAAGGCGGACCGTTTAAAGGACCAGTTCCTCGCCAACACCTCACACGAGCTTCGAACGCCGTTGCACGGCATGATTGGCCTCTCGAACTCCCTGCTGGAGGGCGCCGCCGGCGGCCTCTCCGCCAGGACCCGCGACATCATCGCGCTCATCGCGGCAAGCGGCACCCGACTCGCGAACATGGTAAACGACTTGCTGGACATGGCCAAGATCCACGACGAGGGGCTCCCTCTTGACCTGCGCCCCGTAGACCTGCACGCAGTGAGCACGGTGGTGGTACGCCTCGCGCTCCCGCTTCTGGGCGAGCGGCCCGTGGAGATCGTCAACCGCATCGGGCCCGACCTCCCCTGCGCCTGGGCCGACGAGGACCGCGTCCGGCAGGTGCTCTCGAACCTCGTGGGCAATGCGATCAAGTTCACGAACGAGGGGAGTATCGACCTTACGGCGCTCGTCGTCAATCGGACGGATAAAAACGGCGGGCCGGGCCCAGGCGCCATGATCGAGGTGCGCGTTATCGACACTGGGATCGGCGTTCCCGAGGACCATCGCGAATCGATATTCGATGCCTACCGGCAGGCCGACGGAAGCGACACGCGCACCTACGGAGGCATTGGCCTGGGGCTGGCCATCGCAAAGCGGATTGTGGAGGCGCACCACGGCTCGATTTGGATGACGCCCGGAGAGCGCGGGGGCTCGGTTTTCACCTTTACGCTGCCGGTTGTCGACGCCGCGCCACTCAACTCACAGGAGGGGTACGGCATCAAAGAGGCGTCCGGCGATCCGCGCCCGGACACGAACGCGCCGGACGCGCTTCCGGAGGCTATATGCGATGCCGCGTTTGACGGCTCCCCGGTCGTCCTTGCGGTCGACGACGACCCGGTGAACCTGACGGTCCTCCGGGGCATCCTCGAGCCGCGGGGATGCATCGTGAGGACCGCCGCCAACGGGATCAGCGCGCTTGACCTGATCGAACGCGACGACTCCATTCGGCTGGTGCTCCTGGACATCATGATGCCCATCATGTCGGGATTCGAGATATGCCGGCGGATACGCGCGAATCGATCGCCGGGCGAGCTTCCGGTGATCATGCTCACGGCCAAGAACATGATGACCGACATCGACGCGGCCTTCGCGGCCGGGGCCAACGACTACATCATGAAGCCCTTTCAGCCGGCCGAGCTCCTCGCGCGCGCGGGCACCATGCTCGCATTCAGGAAGGTCCGGCGGGCGATGGCCGAGAGCCTCACCGTCCGCGACGGTGGAACGGCCTACAGTATCCGGTTCGACGATATCGTCTTCATCACCGCCCATCTGAAAAACATCGTCGTCCACACCGTAAACGGCGAGGTCGAGCTGCCGATCATATTGAAGGACTTCTCCGACCGGCTCCCGCCGGACATATTCATTCGCATCCATAAGAGCCATATCGTCAACCTGCGGTACATCCACAGCGTCTCCCACGTGCTGTCGGGCCGTTACAAGGTGCGTCTCCTCGACGAAAACGAGACGGAGCTCCCCGTGGGGGCGGCCTACCTGGAATCACTGCGTAAGAAAATTTAATTGTCGCGCACCGTTCATTCCCAGCGAGGCACGGATCATTCCCAGACCATTGACATATCTGCCGTCAGTGTTTATGTTACCGTAAAGCAAAGTCCGCAAACGCACACTGCGATCATACGACTGCGTCGCGGGCAGGTTCGCCATGTACAGATGCGATACCATTACCGCAGATGCGCGTGAGAAGATTGCACGAATGATACGAACAACCGCACATCTGATGAGCCTCGCATCAAAGTTTTACCGCATGACCGCGATCGTCTGCCTTCTCGCCCTCGTCGCCCCGGCCTGTAACCGGGACGTGTACGACAACCTGTTCGATCCGGTAAACCAATATACCGTGACCTTCGACTCGCAGGGCGGGACGGCGGTATCGGCCCAGACGGTGGATTACGGGTCCACCATCTCCCAGCCGGCCGATCCGGTGCTTACCGGTTACACCTTCGCCGGCTGGTTCACGGAGCCCGGCTGCGCCAACCCCTGGCTCTTCGGCAGCGGCAAGGTCGAGTGCGATGCGACGCTCTATGCCCGCTGGACCATCAACCAGTACACCGTGGCCTTTGACCCACAGGGCGGGAGCGCGATCGCCCCGCAGACGGTAAACTACAACGACCTCGCGGCCGATCCCGGTGCGCCTGCGCGCACCGGCTACACCTTCGGGGGCTGGTTCCGAGAGGCGGGCTGCGTCACGCAATGGATCTTCCCCACAGACACCATCACCGAGAACAGGACGCTCTTCGCACAGTGGACCATTAACACCTACACGCTCACCTACACGGCGGGAGCGAACGGCTCGCTCACGGGATCGACCACGCAGTTCGTGACCCACGGCGCAAACGGCACCGCCGTCACGGCCGTACCGAACGCGGGGCATCACTTCACCTCATGGAGCGATGGCGTCCTCTCGGCCACGCGCACCGACACCGGCGTTACCGGCGACATAACCGTAACGGCGAACTTCGCCATCAACCAGTACACGCTCTCCTACTCCGCCGGTCCCAACGGATCGCTCTCCGGGGCCACCGCGCAGGTGGTAGACCACGGCTCGGACGGCACCGCCGTCACGGCCGCGCCGAACGTCGGGTATCACTTCACGTCGTGGAGCGACGGCTCCACCGACAATCCGCGCACGGACACCAACGTCACCGGCACCATCACCGTGAGCGCGAACTTCGCCATCAACACCTACACGCTTACCTATACCGCGGGCGCAAATGGCTCCATAACCGGAACCACGCCGCAAACAGTCAACCACGGGGCAAGCGGCTCGGCGGTCACGGCAACCCCGAACGTCGGATACCACTTCACGTCGTGGAGCGACGGGGTGCTTACCGCAACGCGGACTGACATAAACGTCACCGGCGCCATAACGGTTACCGCGTCGTTCGCGATCAACACCTACACCCTCTCCTACAATGCGGGCGCGGGCGGTTCCATCACCGGATCGAGCCCGCAGACCGTGAACCACGGCGCGAACGGCACCGCCGTCACCGCCGCGCCGAACGTCGGCTATCACTTCACCTCGTGGAGCGACGGCGGGCTTATTGCCACGCGGACGGACACGAACATTACCGGCGACCTAACCGTTACCGCGAGCTTCGCGATAGACCAGTATACCGTTTCATTCGATTCACAGGGCGGAAGCGCGGTCGACCCACAGCTGGTGAATTACGGCGGACTGGCCATAGAGCCGACTGCGCCATCAAGGACAGGGTACGCATTTCTGGGCTGGCACAAGGAGAGCGCCTGCACCACGCCGTGGGCATTTGCCGGCGATATCGTCACAGGGGCGACGACGCTGTATGCGAAATGGGGAACTGCGGGAGAGCTTGACACTTCGCTGGATCCCGGGACCGGCGCCAATGACAATATTCACTCAATCGCCATACAGAGCGACCAGAAAATCATCATTGGCGGAGAGTTTACCGACTATGATGGAACATCCATAATCAGGCTGGCGCGTTTGAACGCGAACGGGAGCCTGGATACAACCTTCAATCCCGGATCCGGTCCCTATATCATGTGGCAAACCTTTTCGTATGTCTATGCCATCGCCATCCAGAGCGATGGGAAAATAATGATCGGAGGAGGATTTTCCCATTACAACGGAACGCCAGTAAATCACATCGCACGTGTGAATATCGACGGCAGCCTCGATACGACGTTCAATCAAGGGTCAGGCTGTACCGGCTATGTAAAAGCCCTTGCCATCCAGAGCGATGGGAAAATTTTAATTGGAGGATCGTTTTCTTCCTACAACGGCACGTCAAGGGAAAAGATCGTACGCGTGAATGCGGACGGGAGCATCGATACGACCTTCGATCCCGGATCAGGCGCGCAAGATTGGCCGGTGAACTCCATCGCCATCCAGAGCGACGGGAAGATAATGATTGCGGGACAATTTTCCTATTTCAATGGAACGGCACGCGAGAGAATGGCGCGCCTGAATGCCAACGGCAGCCTCGACATGTCGTTCACTCCCGGGTTTAGCGCCAACAATACAGCAAACGCTGTCGCGGTCCAGGGCGATGGAAAAATCCTGGTCGGGGGTTGGTTCAACAACTTCCCCCCGTATTTTAGTCACCTGGGGCGTTTAACCGATACCGGAAGCGTGGACCCGACTTTCACCCTCGGGTACGGGGCCTCCGGCAATGTATACTCCATTGTACTCCAGAGCGATGGGAAAATCCTGATCGGAGGATTATTCACCTCGTACAACTCGATTTCAAGAAACAGGATCGCGCGCGTGAATACCGATGGAACCCTCGATACGACGTTCCAACCCGGAAGCGGCGCAGATGCCGCAATAAACGCCATCGCCATCCAGAGCAATGGGTACATCGTCATAGGAGGAGCGTTCACTTCCTATAACGGAACGGCCCGGAATCGCATCGCGCGAATAATTCCATAAAACCACAGATATCCGCTTGTAAAGGCGGAGCAGCGCCACGCTCCCAATCAATACCGCGTTATCCCGGCCAATTGGTCCCGATCAACCTCTATTCAACCTCTTATCAACCTCTATTGAACCTCTATTTTCATTCGGTACAGACGGGGCATCGCCCCGTCTCTGGGCCTGGGGCAGGACACTGCCCTGCCCCAACGAGACCCGTCCCTATCGTACTTGACATGCCGTTTTTCCCGCATATAATGGGGCAATGCCCACCCACCCATTATCGACACGAAGGCTGTGCACCGCATTGGCCCTGTGCCTCCTCGTCTGGACAGCATGCGCGGGCTGCGGCCCGCTGTCCTCGAAGGAGAAGCGGCCCGTCGCGGTCAAGGGCGTCATCGACCTCAGGGACTGGGACTTCGAGCGCGACGGCGCGATCAACCTGAACGGCGAATGGGAGTTCTGCTGGGACCGGGAGCTTGCGCCGGCGGACTTCACCAGGCCGGAGAACACGCGCGGCTGCAGCTACATAACCGTACCCGGCCTGTGGGAAAAACAAAACCTCAATGGGAACCCCTTACCCGGCGAGGGGCGCGCCACCTATCGGCTGAAGATCCTGCGGGGCCCGGACAACCGGGCCAAGACCATGACGATACACCGCATCTACTCGGCCTACCGGCTGTTCGTCAACGGCGTTCCGGCCGGCGGCAGGGGCTCCATGAGCGGATCGCCCCCGGAGAAACGCGAGGATTTCATCTACATACACAACACATACAAAGCATCGTTCCCGCTCAGGCCGGGCGTGAACGAGATCGTGCTGCAGGTCGTCAATCGGGACCATGACTGCGGCGGTATCGACCGGGCGCTCACGCTCAATGACCGGGACGCGGACGCGCGCACCGTGTGCATCCTCCACGCCATCGACATGATGATCATCGGCCTGGCACTGTTCACCGCCATCTACAACATGCTGCTCTACGGCTTCCGCAGATCGGACAGGACCTCTCTGCTCGTGGGGCTTATAAGCCTTGCGGGGGCGGTCAACACCTTCAATATCCACTATCCCATTCTCACCGGCCCGCTCTATTTTACACCGAACCCGTTTTTGCTGAACTTCATCAGCGCCGTTTCGTTTTCCGTCCTTTTCTTCATGATCTTCAAATCGCTGTTCCCCGACGATTTTTCGACGCCGGCCCTGCGCCTCTACCAGGTTGTTGCGGCGGGCGTCATCGCGTCCCTGTTCTTCGTCGGCTTCCGAACGTCGGAACGGATCGTGAGCGCCTTCTACATCCTCACGCTCGGCTACCTCCTGTATCAAACCGTCATGCTGGCGAAGATCATGCTGTACCGGCGCAAGGACGCCGTGCTTTTCTTCATCGGATTTATCGCCGTGAACGGCACATTCGTCAACAATCTGCTGTATGCGCTGCAGATCATCGACACCGGCAACATCATGCAGTATGCCATGGTCGTCTTCTGCGTTTCCACCACGGCGGTCATCTCCCGGCGCTTCGCCCGGGCGATAGAAACCGTCGAAGAGATGTCGCGTGAGCTCACGGAGAAGAACATCGCCCTCGAGAAGACGGACCGGCTCAAAGATCAGTTCCTTGCCGCAACCTCGCACGAGCTGCGAACGCCGCTGCACGGCATGATCGGCCTCTCGAACTCCCTCCTGGATGGCGCCGCCGGCGGCCTCTCCGAACGGGCGCGCGACATCATCGCGCTCATCGCGGCAAGCGGCAACCGCCTCGCGAACATGGTGAACGACCTGCTGGACATGGCCAAGATACAGGACGAGGGGTTCTCGCTGGACCTGCGCCCGGTGGACCTGCAGGCCCTCAGCGCGGTGGTGATGCGCCTCGCACTCCCGCTTTTGGGCGAGCGGCCCGTGGAGATCGTGAACCGCATCACCCCGGACCTCCCCTGCGCCTGGGCCGACGAGGACCGCGTCCGGCAGGTGCTCTCGAACCTCGTGGGCAATGCGATCAAGTTCACGAACAAGGGGAGCATCGAGCTCTCCGCGCTCATCGTGCAGACGCCGGAGGCCGCATCCGAGGACGACACCCGCGCCATGATCGAGGTGCGCGTAACCGACACCGGGATCGGCGTTCCGGAGGAGTATCGCGAGTCGATATTCGAGGCATATCTGCAGGTCGATGGAAGCGATACGCGCTCCTACGGCGGGACGGGCCTGGGGCTGGCCATCGCGAAACGCATCGTGGAGGCGCACGGCGGGGCGATATGGATGACGCCGGGAGAGCGCGGGGGCTCGGTCTTCGCCTTTACGCTGCCGATCGCCCGGGCCGCCGTGCTCCGGTCGCCGGGGAGAAGCGACATCGAAACCATCCACGCCGATCCGTCCCCTGATTCGGAGGCGACTTCGGCCGATGCGTGCGATGCCGCGTTAGACGGCTCCCCGGTCATCCTCGCGGTCGACGACGATCCGGTGAACCTGACGGTCCTCCGAAGCATCCTGGAGCCGCGAGGGTGCGTCGTGAAGACGGCCGCCACCGGGATCAGCGCGCTCGACCTGATCGAACGCGACGACTCGATCCGCCTGGTGCTCCTGGACATTATGATGCCCATCATGTCCGGATTTGAGGCGTGCCGGCGCATACGCGCGATCCGCTCGACCGAGGAGCTTCCCGTGATCATGCTCACGGCCAAGAACATGATGGCCGACATCGACGCGGCCTTCGCGGCCGGGGCCAACGACTACATCGTGAAGCCCTTCCAGCCCGCCGAGCTCATCGCGCGCGTGGGCGTCATGCTCGCCTTGAGGAAGGTACGGCGGGCCACCGCCGAGAGCCTGACCCTCCGCGTCCGGGGAACGGCCTACACGCTTTCGTTTGGCGATATTGTCTATGTTACGGCGCACTCGAAGGACATCGTGATTCATACGACCAACGACGACATCGTGCTGCCGCTCTCGATGAAGGAGATCGCCGACCGGCTCCCGCCGGATATGTTCATCAGGATCCACAGGAGTCACATCATCAACCTGCGGAACCTTCGCAGCGTATCCCATGTGGTCTCGGGCCGGTACCGGGTTCGTCTCGCGGACAACGACGCCACCGAACTCCCCGTGGGCGCGGCATACCTCGAATCCCTTCGAAAACGGATGTAATCCGGCCCGCAACGCGCGCCCCGCGAAAAACGAGCATGATACGCACCGTTCGCGCCACGGGAGGCACCGTTCGCACCACGCCCCTTGACTTCGTCTCCGCAGCCCCCGTACTTTTTACGTGTATATTCATTTCCAAGGCCAGGCGCCGTGAGAAAGCCTACCGAACAAGCATCAGGGTGTTTCCGCTGTTCGATGATGCAAGCCATCGTCGGCCCTCTCCTGTGCCTTATCGCGTTCACCGCCCCGGCCTGCAACCGGGACGTGTACGACAACCTGTTCGATCCGGTAAACCAATATACCGTGACCTTCGACTCGCAGGGCGGGACGGCGGTATCGGCCCAGACGGTGGAT